>Ga0157370_10000040_pt1 | contig 134107 bp, 114 predicted proteins | sample C35metaG_FD_113463 | JGI IMG/M metagenome (GOLD analysis project Ga0157370, IMG submission 113463) | Corn rhizosphere microbial communities from Kellogg Biological Station, Michigan, USA - C3-5 metaG | ecosystem: Host-associated > Plants > Roots > Rhizosphere > Soil | place: USA: Michigan...
AATGGGCTTCGCTGCATCAAAACTTTTATTATATTTGCCGCTGTTTAAATGGCCCCGTAGTTCAACGGATAGAATAGAAGTTTCCTAAACTTTAGATAGCAGTTCGATTCTGCTCGGGGCTACCATAGTAGGCAAATCAAAATTATCCTTTGATTTGCCTTTTTTTTTGCCCTCAAAAACCCCCTTTAAACTATCTAGAACGCGGATTGCCTCATTGAGCCGAACAGTTCGATGTAACTCCCCGTCAAAAATCCAATTTTCGGGATAGATCGAACTGATTAAGCGTCTTTTTCCTTCAGAATCTGCGTTTAAATAGGTTTTAGGCAAGTTTGTAAGCATTCCAGTAGCTTTTGCAATTATTGGACCTAAATTTAGATTTCCACGGGAGATCTCGAGGAGTTTTCCCTCAAGAATTGTGATGCTTTTCTCGCAATCAATTTTGATTTTACGGTATTCAAAGTCCAGGATCACATCTTGTAACATCTTGTCCCTGGCACGAACAATCTTTTGATTAAGTTCTTCTATTTTACTCTTGATAGTTACTGTCTCATCTTTTTCACCACCAGAAATCGAGTTATATACCTGCGAGAGAACCATTTTATAAAGTTCGTTTACTTTAGGATCTAAAGAATGTTTCTCCAGTTCCTTTACAAATGCATCATTTACTTTATTTGCGCCATACCTCACCTTGCAGGCAGAGAAACAGTGGTAGTAATAATAATATTTTGAATAGCCTTTTGAAGCACTGCCAGTTAATTTATAACCGCATTTTGGACATAACAGAAAACCTCTTAAAGGCAATTCATCGGGAGCTAAATGTTTATTTTTCGTTTGTTTTTTCCTTCCGTCCAGAATTTTCATTACATTATAGAAAACACTTTCAGATACAATTGGCTCATGTTGACCTGGTACAATGTGCGCTTCTTCTTCTTTATATTTAGAAACTTGGATCTGTCCACAGTAGACTGGGTTACGGATAATCTGCCAAAAATTTTTGCGCCCACACTTAAGTCCCTTTTCGTGAGCTGCTTTCCAAACCTGATCGATAAACCATTTACCAGTTGCAAGTTCTTCATATGCCCATCTCATAATTGATGCCTGTGGCTCCACTGGGGTTATATATTTTTTTCCACCTTCGGTAATTTTATTGATGTAACCAATTGGTGCAGATCCCATGAAGCGCCCCTCTTTTCTTGCACGCCTCATTCCAAAGAAAGTATTTAAAGCCCTTCTGTCATTTTCGACCTCTGGAGCAGCGAGATAAAAAGCGAGCATCATCTTATTTTCCGGGATAGAAATATCCAAAGGTTGTTCTATCGCCTGAGGCTCTATCTCCATGTCTGATAGAATCTTGATCATCATGTAAGCATCTCCAGCATTTCTTGAAAACCTATCCCATTTTGTAAAAAGAATTAGATCAACCTGCCCTCTTTTTTTCTTCAGCTCCGCGAGCAGCTTTTGCCAGGCCGGCCTTAAAAATGTTTTCGCAGAGTGATCCTCAAAAATGACCTTTCTTACCTTAATTCCTTTTGCTACGCAATAGCGTTGCAAAACTTCTTCCTGATTGCGTTGAGAATATCCTTTATCGGCTTGTTCTTCGGTACTTACTCTGATGTATAAATCTGCTGTCATGGCTTTTTCATTGCTTGTTCCACTTCCAAAATAGCTAATAAATATAGTAAATCCAAGATTTCTTTGGCTTGTTTTTCAGTTACTTCCATTCCTTTTTTCTTAAGAATCGCAACAGCGGTTTGTGGACTGATCTTCTCAAAAAGGTATTTTTTCATCATTATCCCTTTCGCTAAAAATAATCATGGCCACTTCTGGCGGCCATGATTAAAGACATCTAAAAAATTTGTATTTTGCTCTATAACCAAGTCATAAAATTAGTTTGGAGCAGTATTTGAGAGATATTTATAGACCTAATAAGACATTTAATATGAGAACTTTATTTTTATTTCTGCTCACATGCTTTGTTTCAACAGGCGCTATGCTTTCAGCGACAACAATGCATTACCCTTTTATCGGATTTGTGATCGCTGGCCTCTCCTGGATCTTATTTGTTAAATACATAGGCCGAAAGAAAACAAGCTACAGGTAGCTGCGCTTATAGAATAATTATCTGCACAGGCCATTATCTATTATTTCATCTCGCAAATCGCTTATTATACCGTCTCTGATTAGCTCATAGCCTAAAATTCCAGATGTATTGTAAATAGCCAATGTTTTAGGAGGCCAAAAATTAGGATCGTTCATTTTATCCCAGGCAATCCCAATGTCTGATGGATAATAATCCCAGCTGTCCCAAGCTTTCTCTTTGATCAGAAGTCCATCGTAGCCCAGTTTTTTTGTAAGATATTCATTTCGGTTCCCTTGCCACTCCATTCCGTAACACAATAAATTTGCAGCTTTATTAAAATCGGTTAGCTGATCAGCATGTCTAAATTTGAGATACACTTCAGAAACTCCGGCACGCAGCAAAATACTCCGGACGCTTGATGCATCCAGAGCTTGATCAGCATCTAGGATGCTGAAATCCTTATTTAAGGATATTTTATATATTTTGGCAAACCCAAGATTATCAAAAGCCTCTTCTCCCTTTAACCTTGATTTCTGCAGCACAAGATGGCTAAAAAGGCAGGCAGCATCTTGACTTACAGAGGTATAAAACGCATCCCCGAGCGTGAGTGCATTCCATCCAACCCCTTTACCGGATTGGATATTTATTTGTCCACCAATTAGCCCTAGGGACCCATGATAGAGTTCCAGTATTTCAGGATTTAAAACTCTTACATTATCCATATTTTCTGATTTATGTCCTAAGACCCGATTTTGGCCCTTTGGATGCTGCCGAGAAACAACAGTTGACTTGTGTTAGGTCATTTGGCGCAACACCAGTATATGAACTGACCTCAATGTGCATACCCTCCAAATGACCTATTGCCTGATATAGAGTTAGATCTGTCCGGTCATCAACTAGAAACTGTCGTTACATTCCCAATTCCACTTTCAAATCAATAGGGTAATTGGCCGTTAGCACCTCTATTTTACTTTTCTGCTTTCCTCCCTTTGCATTAACCGAGACCTGTTGCTTAACCGACCATTGATGCCAGCCATGTTTTTTGGCATATTTTTCCAATAGTGGAGATGGGTAGGATGAGAGTAAAAACTTGCCTTTTATTCCGGCCAGCAAAAAAAGAAGGGCTTCAAAATCCCCTTCAGAATAACCGTCATAGTGACCACAGTCAGAGTTGTAATAGGGCGGATCACAGTAAAAAAAACTATTTGCAGTATCGCGGCTTGCGATGATATACAGTGCATCTGCGCATTCTATCTGGCAGTTCTGGAGCCTGATAGCCATTTCCTCAACGAATCCTTCTTTCTTCGAATTTATTTTTTTCGTAGTTGTATTACCTGATTTATCATATCCCCAGCTGCTGTCAAGCTGCGAGGAAAAGCTCTGTGAGGAGGTCAGCCAAACTGCCCATGCCCTTTTTATCTCCGAAAACATGTCCGGATTGTTATAGATTACCGAGGCCTTTCTGTGCAGATCTCTGGAATGAAGCGAAATCCTGATCTCCTTTTCAAGTGAAGTAAAATCCTCCTTTGCTACCCTATAAAAGTTTATCAGTTCTTTATTGGTATCATTTATCACCTCTATCTTTGAAGGCTCTTTGGCAAAGAATACTGCTGCTCCTCCAATGAACGGTTCACAATAAAGCACATGAGGCGGAATCACCGAAACAATGCGTTTGGCTAATTTTTGTTTACCCCCATAATAGCTTATGGGGGTTCTTAATTTTAGTTTGGTCATAAATTCTAATACAAGTCGAAAATGCTTAAATCAACTTTTTTACCCTCAATCATTACCGACACTCAACACTTGACATCGGCCTTGACCACACTTTCTACTTGAAAGCGCTTGCCGTTTAAGTTATATAGCAGGTGATCTTCCTTAAGATCAAGGGTAACCCATTCGCTTGCGCGGACGCGGTCTGTCTTAGCTAAAAGCTTTCTCATTTTTACTTTGCTGTTACAAGAGATTATCTCCCTATTTCCTCGCTTTGGGAGCTATCACCAACCCGCTGGTTTTCCCAAGGAAACCGCTCTTCTGTATTGCCGGCATCGATTTCGCTTTTCTGGGAAGTTCTTTGTTCAGCCGAGGCCGTGCTTTCTTTTTGCTCTTCTTTTTTAGGAAAGATTTCATCCTGGCGGATAATGGCCATGTTCTTATCATAAACATCAAGTCCCTTAAATTGGGGATTCGCGGTTACCATTACAGCAACGGCTTTCTTACCCACCATCATCTCGGCCGGTGCCATATGGCCACTTCTCAACATTTTCATCATACCATCCTTTCCAAGTTCCGTAAGACCCTTGAACGGATATTTGTCTATGGCATCAGATAGCTCAAACTTAAATTCGGGGTAGAATTTTTTCAGGGGATGATTCCCATAGGCATCCTGAACATCGAGGTTGAGCTTAAACCAAACCTTTTTCTTTTCCGAACCCTCACTGTTTTCGGATTTGGTGTAAACATCCCGTTCAAGTGAGTTCCCAAAGAGCAGTTTATAGGCTTGTAGCGCCGTAATCCGGTTGTCCCTTTCCAGATCAAAGACCTGTCGGATAGGCAAGGCACTTCCGGCCTTATTCAGAATTACCTCATAATCGTTCAGAAAATACATATCGCTCTGCTTGGAGCGGTTGAAGTTCAGCATGAACCTGACCTGATCGGAACCAAGTGCAGGATTCTTTTTGGCGTTGGCAGATGTGTAGCTTTGCGTGACTCCGAGGGTAAAAGCAGGGAGTTCCCTGGAAATTGCTGATTCAAGAACATCGTTAAGTTTTGTTCCAAAACCCAGATAATCCAGGCTCTTTTTTAGATAATCTAAATTTTGTTCATTCATAAGAATATATTAGTTATTAATCAAAATAGGCTTAGTTGTTGCTCAGGCTGGGGAGGGCTATAGCCATTTTCCCGGGCGAGGTGTTCGCCAAGGGAGACTGCCAGTTCCTCGATGGACGCATATCCACAATCCTTTAAAAAAGCAGAAAAGAGAAAATGTGACCGGTAGCCGGTACTGGATATGATATTGGAATCTGAGCGGAACTCCAGGTGTACGACAGTTGGCTCTTTTTCATCATTTCTTTTGCTGGGCCAGTTGTATACGTAGTTGACATTGACCTCGAATCCGAATACCCTGATATCGAGACCCATATCCTGTTTGAAAATTTCTGGAATCAATGGACTGGATTTTGCCGGATTTGCAATGGCCTGACAATGGTCCTAAATCCGGTGATCTTACAAAACCTATTAAGTGAAAAGAGTGATTCCGCACATGAAAATTCACATGACTTAAAAGTGATAATCACATGATGGGATAAAACCAGAAAAGTTGCGTCAAATCCTTTCAGCCATAGCGAAATCTTACAGGTTAATACGATTGCAGGCAGATCATCTCCGAGTACGGTCACGAATTTCGCATTGGGAAATACCAAGCTGATGCGTATTATCCCTTCCGGAGAAGCAAGAAAACCAAATGTTGCTAACGCGGCATCCCGAAATTTGACTGATGTAACATCTGATAGAACGTTTAGACAATCCCTTTTTTCATAAAAAAGATAAACGGTACGGATACATATCTCTGGCAGCCCGTAAGGAATCAGGTATGCGAAACCATCGCACATAACCCATTCTTTGTCCATATTTATCTGGATATGCCATGACTATAGCCTCGGCTATACTCGCTTTTGAACTCATCGAGTTCTCTCTGCTGCAATATTTTGTCTGAAATTGCGCCATCGTTTTTTTTCATTTCCAGGAATGCTGATTCAAAGCCTGGTGAAAAGGGAGTTTGATGAATACTTGAATCCATTATGGGAGTGAGATCTTTTAACAAAAAACTCGCGGTTTTACCATCTTTCAAAAAAGTTAAGATAAGTGCTGTACGGCTGGCTACGATTCCCTTGGGCTCACTAGCCCTATGCTGGATCATTGTCCCATCGATTAGTTGCACAATACGTCCTAGGGCAAAATCCTCACTTTTCTTTGTATCTAGTTTCTCTCCGTTGATCTGAAATGGAACCTCTACTCCTTTTGGATCATAGGAAATGAACTCCCGAGTTTCACTATCATATTCAAATACGATAGTCCTATTTGTTCCATCAGGAAAATTAATGGGTTTTGCAATATTCTTAACTTCTCCTGCAATCAGCGCATCAGCCTCAACATCCAATAAATCCGGAGACAGTTTCGGCTCCTTGTAAATAGGGTGCAATTTTATCTCGTGGAGACTATCTTTATCCAGGTTTAAGGATAGCTTAGCATCCAGGCTATCAATAACAAAAGCCTCGCTGAACAGATTCTGTAGGCTCACTAAAGAAGTTCTCCTGCCCGAAAGAAGTGCAGCAATGTCGGTGTCGTCCAATAAGTACCTGGACCCGTCGTATAGTCCTAGCCTGGATAGCTCTGCAACAGGTAGGGCTTCCACAGTAATAATATTTTTCATAAATTCCTTTTATCTGTTTAAATCAAGATGTGATTGGTTCACAGCTTCGCCAATTTGGTTAGCGTGCTTCTCATTTTGAAACTCGGCACCCATTTCGCGCTTGAGGTATAAAAGCGCTGCGTAGAGTTTATCTTCCCGGCTCAATGTAAATGCGTTGCCATTCAGGCTTTCATGCATCCTCAGCCTTCCCTGTTTTAAATGGCCAAGAACCTCATAGACCGATCCGTTATAGGAAATCTTATCTCCCGTGGTGAGATACCCAGAAGTTTTTCCGGGAGCAGGCTGCATTGCATTCAGGGAAACCTTTTCATTGGTAATCTCCTGTTTTCTTTCTATATCCATGATATAGCCAAGAATACGCTCGGCATCCATGGAAGCAGAAAAAATCTCAAAAGGATTGTTCTCCAGAATCGATATCCAGCTTTCCACATAGGCATAATGCTGTCCCGGGTCATGGCCTATACCAAGTTCCTGTCCAATAAGCATCGAAGCGATTTCTGCCCTGAGTTCCTCCCTGGCATAGCTCGCATCCCCAAAGCCTTTACCCATGTCACGGTTCAACCGGTCTGCATGCCCCGTCCAGTGGCCAAGTTCGTGGAGCAGTGTAGCATAATATTTGTGGCTTTCAGAAAACCAGTCCTTGTAGGGAAGCGTAATAGTATCCCTTCTTGGGTCATAAAAGGCATTTGCGGAATATTGGTGAAAAATTACTGCGCCTGAGGAGGCAATGAGATTCTCTGCCCGCACAATCGGTGCCCACTCGGTGCCTGGCTTTTCCCTTTCCAGTTTGGGCATGCCCTCGATCTGCGCGGCATTAAACACGTATGCATTGCGAACAATGGCATGGGGAAGTTCCTTAGTTTCCTTTATGGGCTTTCCGAACTCATCATGCATAACCTTCCCTGAACCATCGCGCTTGGTTTGCTCATCACTTGTTTTAACGAACTGGATGAGCATGGATTTCTCTCCCTTTCTCACCTGCATTCCGCTTTCCTCTGCCTGCCTGTAGGTCATCCATCTTGGATCTTCCCTACCTGCCATCAAAAGTGATAGCGCATTGATTCCCTTATATCTATTGCCGCTCTGAAAATTGTAAGGCAGTAAAAGAGGAATGCCCCCAGAATCCCATGGAATCTGCCACGGTGCGGTTCCGGCGCGGAGTGCCTCAATTACTTTCTCTGCAACCTGAACGTGCAGGGGTTTATGAACATCTTTTTTATCCATCTTGCTCTTCCTCCGTATCCGCAAAACCAATTCCGTAAACCCAGGCCTCGTCCTGATTCAGTTCCACTTCTTCTACCATCGCGAGTAGTTCCAGTTTTTGCCTTAGGGTCAAATAGGCTGAATTTTCCATAAAATTTAATTGATTAATTTTGGCTACTTTATAGTAGCAAAGAATAAAGTTTACAGGATCGATGTAGACTCGCCCGATGCGCAAACTAAAATGCAGGTGTTCGCCAGTCACCCTACCGGTAGATCCCGTAACCGCTATAACTTCCCCAGAACGGACTTCTTCACCCTTTTGAACCAGAATAATGGAGAGGTGACCATATATGCTTTCAAGGCCTGAATGATCAATCCTTATAAATTTTCCTAGAATTGAATTAAAGCCTATGCTAGATACCTTTCCGGCAAGAAAAGAAAATACAGGCTCATTTCTTGCGTGAAGATCAATGCCACGATGGAAATCCGCAAAATGGGTAACAGGATGTATCCTTTTACCAAAAGCGCTATTTACCTTTATTGAATTCAAAGGCAAGGAGATTTGGGAGTAGCAGGATAGAGAAGAGCAAACAAAAATGAGAAGTACGCCTGCCAAAAGCCTAACGCTCAAAAGAAACCTCTTCGCTGACATTTATATTGTGATTTTGTGAAATATAGTCCTCCAGGGAAATCATGCTCCTTTTCATGACCTCTGGATTTTCAACAGCAATCTTCATCGCAGCAGAAATGTGACCATAATCTGAATACTCCTGTTTCATGTTAATATCGAGCAAGTCTTTAAAAGTACCGGCATCCATATCCTTTACTCCGGTCATAATATCCTGATAAGGCTCCCTTTTATCCTTTAGCACAAGGAGGGCATCTGAGGAATACCTGCCTAGTGGGCCACCACCAAAGCCGACGCTAATGTTATCTTTTTGAAGATCCGCTATTGCAATTACACCTATCTGACCCTGTCTGCAAACAGGATCTGTTGTCAGCTGGGGATGGACCACTACAAGCTGGCCGGTTAATTCTTCCATAAAAATTGATTTTAAGATTAAAAAAAATAGTTTGTTTATCGCTTCATACCGCCTGCCATGGAGGCTTTGGGACTTTCCCCATTTTTTGGGACGGCAGCCTCGGTTCTGAATTTTTTAACCAATACCTGTATTTCATCATTTATGCGCATGAAGTTTTTACGGAGAATCTCATCCTTTTTTCCTGCGAAATCATAATACAACGGCATATCAGGGTAAGCTTTTTCCTCTCTGGCTATCGCCTCCATATCAAGGTTCACCCTGCAGTTGATCGCCGAGGTATCATATTTCCCGGTATATTCTTCTACCGCATCCGCTGCAAGCATACCAACGAGCTCTCCGGCCTTCAATGATGCGATCTTACCTGCAGGAATCAGCGATTCTAGTTTTTCCGAGAGCGACACCGATGTCTTGGTTCTATCAATGGACAAGCTCTCTGACTGTTGCTTAACTTTCCCAAAAAGCCGCTCCAGCCATTCCAGCGTTTCCTTGTTCCTTACCGAGCCAGAAAGTACATTTCCTACTACCGAGGTAATGGTGGTTGCGGTATCCTTTCCATATTGCTGCTGAAACTGTGGAAGCTCCTGGAGTCCCATGAGTACAGCTACCTTATTTGATCTGGCTGTGGCAATGAGATTTTCGATGCGGTGAACAAATAAAGTTGGCAGCTCATCAATAATCAAGGCCGAGGGCCGGTTTCCTTTAGAGTTGATAAGCCTGGTTAGCCTGTTGAGCACTACAGAATAGCAGGCGGAATTGATATTCTGTGTATTGGGATCATTGGCAAGGACTAATATAGAGGGCTCCGCCCGGGATGAAATCTTTAAGTTGAAATCATCCCCGGAAAAAACCCAGAACGTCTCTTTAGTAGCTAAGCGGGAGATGAATACCTTTAGCGTTCCGATCTGCCCCTCTAGCTGGTTGAAAGCTTTAGCCTGCCATGCAGTGGCAAATGGAGAAAGTAAGCTCCCAAGCTCAGGATTGGAAAATAGCACCGAAAAAATCTGCTCGTAACTGCAGTTCAAAAATGAAAGTACGTGCGGAAAAGTAGAATACTTCCCTCCCTGGTACTGAGAAAAGAAATAAATGCAGGAGGAGAGAAAATTTACCGCACTCTGGGTAAAGAACTGATCACTACCACCAGATTTATCACCTTTTTTCAATGCTTCAACCAGTGCTTCCGCTGTTTCGCCAGCATCGGCCAGCGTAACTATGTAATCGGATCTTAATACATTTATCCTCCTGCTCCGCTCTACCTGGGTTAAGTTGATGACATGAAAATCAAAGCCTGAGAGCCTGCCCTGCTTTTTACCCAGCAGATAATGGTAATAGGCGATCTGACCTAGGTCGGGAAACTTAAAGTCATAACAGCAGATACAGAATTCCTTAAAGATAAGTTGCCGGATAAAGGGCATAACAATGCCAAAACTCTTGCCCGAGCCCGGGGTCCCGATCAAAAGCGTTCCGCGAAAGATGTTCTCTATGTTAATGAAGCCCGAATGTACTTTCCTGCGGTAATAAAAAAGTGAGGGGATGGTAACTGCAAATGGTCCGTTCACAGGCTTTCTTGCCTGCATAAAGGATTCTTCTTCGGTATTCCACTTATCCTTACCTAAAGAAGAGCTGATAATCTTGGAAACATTGTCCATCGCTAGGTGCACCAAGATCGTCCCTATCAACAAAAAAGAGATATACCCGATATCCTGCCAGCTGGTCAGATAAAAAACCACAGCCCCCTTTTCACCAAAAAAAAAGATACTGGCCGCCATTAAGACTAATCCCAACACGAGCGGATAAATGATCGCTGTTTTAGCATCAAGATCTTTTTCTTTTTTGCTCAGTGTCCCGATTGAAACCAGCGAGATAAGCAACAACGAGAAAAACCGGCTGTAGAGCGGGTGTTGGTAAATAATAATTCGTGACATGCGCACCAGAAACCTGGCGAGCCCGATTTTCTCTGCACCAGAATCAGTTAAGAGCTTAGTTGCATAGACAAACATGAGCACATCTAGCAAAAGGGCGAGATAAATGGCAAACTGAAGGAAGCGGTGCAGGCTCTGTTGTTCCTTGCTTTCTTCCATAATGAAACATTAAAAGGTGTCGGCGTTTAGGATATCGGAGTACCTTAATGAAGCGCGAAGATTTCTTCCGGAAATCTGCTTTTCCGACAATTCAATACTGAATTCCTTGTCACCGGGAAAGGTGGTTTTTTTAATGATATAAATATTACGATAGGATTTCGAAAATCTTTCAAAGGGATAAAGCTGAAAAACCGGCTTTAATTCTATGGACTGGACATTGGTAGATTTATTGATCTTTCTGTCGGCTATCTTAAACCTCAGCTCGTCGACATCAAAGATGAGATTTGTGGAGTTCTGGAAGCTCAGGTCAAGAAGGATGCAATCGCCAAGGGTATAAACCCGGTTGACAACCAGAGATATCCCGAAGGCTGATTCCTTTTTAATTTTGACATCCCCCCTACGCTTTAGCAGGGAAAGTGCATTGCTCTTCATCTCGTTCTGTGATAATCCTATCCCCGAAATGTCAAGGGATCTCATATAGGTTGGCACTATATCGATTTGTGTGGAAATCAGTTCAGGATTGGAAGGCGATAAAAAGGAGAGTCTGTACTGGGCGATAAAGGTTTCTCCGACAATGGTAACCAGGCCAGCATCGCCGCTGGAACTAAGTGCGGCAATAGAGTCTGGAATCGCCTTGATCCTGAGAATGTTCTTTTCCGGAAGGTCACCAATCAGAGAACTGCTGGATAGGTCTACATAGGAAATTTTCTCTGGCGAGATGAAATGGAGTGAAACTGAACCCGATATTCCGATTACCGGAATATCGGCAACGGTAACTGAGTGTGGCACTTGCGCATAGAGCGCCAGCGAGCTCAGGAAAATTTGAGCTAGGAACAATATTTTTTTCATGAAATTCTAATAAGATTGTTGTTTTCTTTTTAGCTCATTGGGATCAATGAGATAAACCTGGGTATTGTATCTGACCTTTACCTTATTGGACCGGATCAACTTGTTTACCGCTGTTGTTGTAGACTGGAACATCTTGGAAAGCACCCCCATAACGAGTTGGTTGTTATTTTCCGCCATCTGCTGTATGGTAATCCCTTGCGTACTTGAACTGCTCATGTCCCTGGTAAATTCGCGAAAGGCGGATGATGGAACATAAATACCGGCCATTCCGTCGTTGTCATAAACCTGAAGATTTACCGGCAGAATTTCCCCACCGTAGAATACCGATGAGATCACCAAGGAAACCCTTTGGGCAGAGAAGCCTGAAATAGTTGCATAGAGGTAGGTGCCTTTAGGGATCATAAACTTGCCGGCCATGATATCATCAGTCATTCTTATACGCAGGCGCGATCCTGAAAAGCCGGTAATATCCTGATCAATGATCGCAGAAATAGGGCGTTCGCCATCTCCTGAAAGTATGGTATTGAAGCCAGCCGAAACGCCATGCGATCTTCTGACCGGAATGATTTTCTTGCTTTTGGCTTCTGCTTCGGCCATTTTCAGAGCCCGTTCTTTTTCCATATTCTCCTTTACAGCGGGATCATTAGCTTTCCCCATACTGTCGACAAGAGCCATCTGTGCCCGAAAAAGCTGCATGGGTTCGGATGGGTTTTTAGAGTTATCAGCCCCCTTAGTTACCCTGTTCTCCTGCATTTTTATCTTCGACAGTGCCGAGGCGAGTGCGATGTCCTGCTCAGTTCTGGAAGGATTCCGCGACTTTACAAAGCCCTGTCCTGCCGCAGAATATCCATGGCTTACATTTTCCGGTCTGCCTGGCAGACCATATTTTGCCTTCATTACCTGGTCAATGGAATCTAGCATATGCTTTTCCCTCGAATTGTAGGATGAGCTTACCTCTGCCAGCTGCTGGTTTTCTTCACCAATAATACCAACAGCAGTGTATCCATCGGCCTGCTTGAATTTATTTTTAAAGGCATCTAGCTTTCCCGAAAGCTCCTGGTTCCTCACCTGCTCGGAAACATTTGCCACGTTGGTCTGTAGCGAATCTCTTCCCAGGACTATTTTACCTTCTTTTCCAAAACTGCTTTTATAGACATAAAAGAAGAGAAAAAGAAAAGGCAGACAGATTATGGGAAGCGCATACCTGGGCTTTTTTAAATCTATTTTTTTCATATATCTTAGTTAATTCTTCGTTTGGCTGGCACCCTCAAGCTCGGCTACCATACTGACCATGAGCAGGCTGTCCTGGCTGTTTAGCGTTTCCTTGGCCAATAAAACTTTCAGCGCTTCCCTAATTTCAAGAGTTCTTTTAAGCTTACTTACAGTTGTTCCTATCTCGCTAAGCCCGCTCTCAACTTTTAGCAGTGCTTTTTTTTCTACAGGGGCTTTTTTTGATTCCCTTCTCAGCAGCGTAAAGCACAAGAGAAAGGAACTGGCTAGTAGCAGCACCATAGACAAGAAGATAACCTTCGGATATTTTTTGAAAAAACCCGATATGGAAGCCAAGAGGCGTTCGATCAGATCAGAGAACTCATTTCTGAGTTCTGAAAACACAGTTGTCTTTTTCATTGGAATGCATTTTTATCTATAGTTGAAATATCCCTGTTCTCCAATGTCTTCCATCTGGTAATCAAGACCGCGTGGGGATTATTGTCAGATCTTGTTTCAAGATCGACAAGGCTTCCCTCCGTGATAAGCGAGCGGGTGACGCTTGAGCTTCTCCTGTCTATTTTCTGGGTACCATAATACCGGAAATACATTCTTTTTTCATCTAAAAAAATAGAATCGGTACGGAGCGTGAGTACAGCAGAGGAGGAGAGAATAGAGGTAAAAAAACCTTTTTCCTTCAGATTATTATACTGAAGTGCACCACTTTCATCAATAAGGTACATGGCCTGTTTCATCTGATATTCTATGAACTTATCATCTGGTACTAGCGAAAAGAAAAGGGAGTGGAATTTTGCAATATGTGCGCGGTATTCTGCTGCCCTATTTAGCTGCACATTGGTCTGTTTCGCTAGGATTGGTGTGCCCGAGGGGTCAAGAATATAAATACTTTTACGAGAATCCCTAACATATCCATAGGCAAAAAAAGAAACAACAGCTACTACCGATAGACAGAGAAAAAAACTTCCCAGCGAAAGGAATGTGGCTAGACGGATTTTGGATTCGATACTTTTTATCAACATCTCGCTATCCTCCCATTATCTGTCCAGCAACCCTGGTCATACTTGATGCACCTCTTCCCATAGAACTTGCGGCAGAAGATACGCCCGATGTGGATACTATCCATGTTGAAATGCTCGGCACGGTAAGCATGGTTAGTGCACCGATGATAAAGGTTACGATTACCATTCCAAAGGAGAGAACTCCATTACTGGCAAACCATCCAAGTTTTTCAAGGCTTGCCCCGCCACTCCCAACAAGCTCCTGATAACGGGTAATTTCTGCCTCAAGCGCATAATGCTGAAAGAGAGAGGCTACATACATCACTAAATAGGCAATACCGGAATAAAGGTTTACGGAAATGAACCTTGCCACCCATGTCGAAAAGGAATCCCTGAAAGCTGGCAGAATAGAGACGGCTACTGAAAAGGGGCCTAAAATAATCAGTATCGTGGAAAAGATGATCTGAATGATAAAAATAATATAGGTGCAGACCCTGAGTATCCATATAGCGAGTGTCTCTAAAAGAGAGGTAGCCAAAAGTTGCAGACCAACCTCCAGCCTGTTTCTCATTTCCACAATGGGATTCCAAACCTCGGAAAACCCTTCTTTTACCGAGGATTTTACAGATTCCCAGGCATTTTCATACCAGGTATCAGCCTCTGTTTTTGCTGTCTGCGTTTCGGCCTGAATTTTATAGAGCTGATCAGAAACCTCTACCATGAGCTTTGCTCTTTGGAGCCTGAGGTCATTGATCTCGGTCTGGCTTCCATCGAACATTGCCGAGGTCTTTTGCTCAATCACATCGGTTGGATAGGCAATTACCCGGGTAAATATGCTCCACCATAAGATTACCATGGTTAGCCCAAAAGGCCGAAGTAGCGGCATTATTTCGAGCTGTTTATCCCCCGAAATCATCTCGTAGCTTTTAATAGCAAAAAAGATGAGCATAAAAATTGCTGCCAATGCCTGCGCATCTGCAATAAAGGCATCATAGTGGGTCCAGATCGTATTTTTCATCTCATGAAGAAAATGCATCATCCCTTCCTCATAGACACCGTTGCCCTGAAGAAAATTAAAAGTGTCCTTAAAAGAATCGGGGACAGACTGCACAAAAAAACCGGCTGTGCCGGTTATAACATTTAAAATATCCATTGCTTATAGTTTTGATTTTTTAAGGATATCATTTGCAATTTGTATATCGCTCTTTGATGATGCTGGTCTTGGAACCTCACCAGACCTCAACTTCTGGGCAGATGAGCGGATAGAGAGATAGGTCCTTGCCCTGGATTTCTTGGTTTCCCAGCTAGCCGAGAGTTTCCTGAACTCTGCAAGCATCCTATGATAGGCCATTATCCTTGATCCCCGGTCTATGGTAGTCGACCTCGCGATTTCAAGTCTTTCAAGAAGCGCATGGCTTTCCTCACTGAACCAGTCAAATAGCCCCGTAGAGATCATGTATTTCTGTTCAGCAAACGAAAGGCCTGCAAGCATATCGGAATCTACCTGATTTAATAACCCTTCAAACTCGTTTCGATAGTACATCAGCCAAAGGGGATCGGCGAAAGTCAGTGCCGAAGAATAATTGGAGGCCTCGCTCAGCGCCGTATTGCGAAGGGTATCCGCATGCAATTTGTAGAGGTTATCCGTATTTTGCATGGCCGCAGCAAACATCATCCGCTGCGTCTGTGGCCCAACCGGCCCCAAGGGCCTAAGATCTGTTTTGGGATAATTTGGATGAAGTGCCCAGGTAATCCAGTAATCAGGGTTGAGCCCTAAAAACCCTGGTTTGGGCGTAAACTTATCTGCGTCCCATTGCTTAAAGACCATGCGTTCCTGTTGATAGGTAATGTGTTTGTCTGTAATCTTTTTTTGGGCCATGACTAGCCGCGAGAGAAAACATAAAAAAAGAATCAAATAATATTTTTTCATTGCTTTAAAAGTTTTGACTTAAATAAAATATCATTGCCCAGGCGCAAATCCTGATTGATGAAGCCCTGATAAGGGTTGAGTGAGCGGAACATTCCGTTCATTTTTGCCCAGTACATGGATTTTTTCATGCTGAATACCAGGGCACGGATGACGCGAAGATCCAGGGCAATTTTCTTAAGTAGCGCATCGCGCTTTTCGAAATCCATGAGGACATTTTCACCTTCCTTCAATACAAAAGCAGAGACTTCTGAAAACAGGTTTACCCCCCTATCCTTTACCTGGCGGGAAACGTCTTCTGCAAAAAGCAGCAGATGGGGATCTGATTTGGCTATATCAATCATCCCGGCACTTTCCGATGAAATCTCGGCAACCAGCGAGCCGATCTGTCTGACCGCGATTGCGGTTTTGAGCCCCTGATCAACTTCTCTTAAGGAAGACAGAATTAATGACTGAACCATAACGACCGCGCCCAGATTGAGATTAATATCCGAAAGGCGGTTGTTGATCGTATTTAAATAACTGTTATACGTATTTTCAGCTGCCAGACGTACTGCGCCATTTTCATTAACGATATTAAAATGCCCCCGGTCAAAAACTACCCTTTGAGCCTTACTACAATAATGATTGACCAGCATTAAAAAAATTAAAATAAGCAATTTCATAACATCAGTTTTTTAGGATATCTTTTTTTCGAAGGATATCATCCACCAATTTTTTATCGGTATTGATAAATTCTGAGAAAGGGTTTAGCTGATTGAAAACTTTTTTTCTTGAAGAATATTGAAGGGTTACCGCCAGTCCTCTGGATGCCCCGGCTATCAGGCGGAGTTCGGTGAGCACATGGGAAAAGAGCATTTTGCGGTCACTCTGCTTCATCTGGTTGATGTCCTGCATAGAAAGAGCAAGTCCGTACAAAAAATTCAGCAGTGCATGTGCCCGATCCCCCATGTCCAATTCTGCCTGTATGGCCAGAACGGAAAGTACAGGATCGTCCTTGCATAAATCAAAAATCGTCCCCTGGCTTCTGGTAATATCAGCGATCAATGGATAAGCTTCGATTCCAATCTGCGCCGCATCAATAGCAAGTCCCAAAGTTTTGAATCTGGACTGGATATCCCTGTATTTATTCTTTAATCTTACCATCAGGGTTTTGTTTGCCTCCTCATTTGCAGTGGATCCCGCCTGCCTGTCCCTCGCATCAGACTGTTTTCCGTGTTCTGTTTTGCTATTACCCACAAGCTGGTGCAAAAGCCCGACATTCAACTGCGCATGAGCAGCCATTGATATAAAAATCATAGCCGTGATAAATGCTGCGCTTTTCATTGCTTGAGCATCTTCGCATTCCTGATAATATCGTCCGCTATGCGTTTATCAATATTGATATATCCGGAATAAGGGTTTAGGGAATTTAAGATTCCGCGCTGCTTTGCCCAGTACATCGTACGGTACATGCCATAGGCTACTCCCCGGAGGATGGTAAGTTCTGTGACGATCCTATTGAGAAGCTTTGCCCGTTCACCGGAATCCATCAGTGCGTCCCTCCCGTCTTTTAATACAAAAGAGCTAACCTCAGTAGCAAGGTTGATCGAACGGGTTTTGAACTCCCTAGCGCCTCCTTCGGCAAACAGCAGTAATATCGGGTCACTAGAGGCTAGATTAATCGCCTTATTCACATCAATGACAATATCCTGAGAAATCTCATAAATATCCTTAACAGAAAGCAGAGACCTCATCACCCCTGAAACCTCAGATAAACCGCTGTAAATAGTGGATTGAAGGTCATTTACAATTCCAAGCTGACCGGTTACCGCTAACTGGGCTCTCTGCACCAGAGTAAGGTTGTCACTGGTTCGGGACAGACCGCTGTTCATCACCCCTGCATGGGCGGCCGTGGCCGCAGCAGTTGTTGGATCGACGTATATTTGTGCGGAGGCCGATTGCACTAAGATTCCAAATAAAAAATAGAAGAATATTTTTCGCATAACAATAGAATTTAACTTGTGAGGGATGAATTGACTTTCTTGACAAATTCGGGAAGAGAGGTTGCGCTCATTTTCATATCGGCAATGAAATGTTCCAGTCCCAGGGGATAAGAGCCGTAACGCTTGACATAAGACTCAACAGCAGTCTTTTCGGGTTTTTCGGTTGTGAAGGTTAAATACTGAAAAATCGACACTTCAACACCATAGACCTCCCCTATACTTCCGCGCTTAATGTAAACCTCCTTGAATTTCCCGCGGCCGGACTTATTTTCAAGCGCATTGATGGTAAATATCTTTCGCTGCTCCACCTCATTGAGCGCTAGGAGCTTTGCTACCTCTGTATAATTTCCCCTAAACTTGGACTGATCGAGCAGGCAGATGGTGTCGGAACTTGCAAGAATGGAATCCTTTATTACAGCATTCCCGATAATATCGCCCAGTTCTTGCGTCACCACAATCGGCTCTCCCCAGAATTTCCTCATCGTTTTATAGAGGTAAAGAATGTAGTTTGCCATTAGCGGAGAGGCAATTGCCTTCCACGCTTCTTCCAAAATCATCGCTTTTCGCTGGCCCGTACGGTGCCTCATTTTCTGCAGTACCAGATCCATAATCACCAGCGTCACTATTGGAAAAAGAACACGATTTTCCTTTATGGAATCTATTTCGTACACAATAAAACGCTCTGTAAAATCTGAAAGATCAGCGCTTTCGTTGAGCAGCCTACCGTATTCTCCGCCAAGACAGAATTTTTTAAGTACATAACGGTACTCATCAAGATCGAAACTGATCTTCTCGTTTTCCTTGATCTCCGAAATCTTAACGATCGAATAATGGTAGAAAGAATCAAAACACAGCGCATAATCAGCCTCTGCTAAAAAGAAGTCCGAATAGTAGGCCGAGAGTACATTTGAGAAAACCGTATCCTCAATCTGCGATACGCTTCCCTCTGCACCCTTTAAAAGAAGTCCGATAAGTGTTTTGAGGAAATCCTTCTTTTCTATGTTATATTCAGCTTCAGAAATAAGAAAGGGATTCATCGTGATCGGATTCTCCTCGGTATAGGTGTAATACTTTCCTCCAAAATAATTGCATAGCCCGGAATAGGAATGTCCTACATCAACGATCACGATATCGTAATTGTATAGCATATACTGTTCAAGCAGGCTGTTCATAAAAAAGGATTTACCCGTACCAGAGCTGCCAAGAACAAATTTTGAACGGTTGGTAATCCTGCCAGATTCCATAGGGAGATCAGCTGGATCTATGCCTATAGGGATTCCTCTCCTATCGGTAAAGCGCATGAGAAACTTGGAGGGCTCATCTCGCATCAGCCGTTCCTTGTAGAACAGGCAAAGGGCCGCATCCGAAGTGGTGAGGAACCAGTCGTATTTTTTCAGTTCCACTGCATTTCCAGGCAAGGCACTCCTGAAGAGTTCCATCTGGTTATAGGCATTCTTGGAGGGGATAATCCCCTGCTGAAATAGGGAAGCTTCAATAAAGTTACAGCTGGTATCCAGAAGTGGAAGTTCGCAGCAGACCAATAAAGAATAGTGCGCATTGACGAGTAACTGGTTTTCCCTTGCCACATCGATGAGCAACTTATCAATATCCTCCACACACATCTGATTGGCTGGATCAGGAACTCCGGAATGCCGCTTTCGCTTCAGCTGCAGTTTGTTCAGGGTGATGCCCTGGGAAGGAATTTCAATTAATTGGTTATAAACAAGACATTCAATACCCGGAACTGATGACAGGAAGGAAAGGTTGTCCATCGGAAACTCCTGAAGTCCTTTCCCGTCGCTGGCCATTAAATATGGGCCAATGGATTCAGGCATGTCAATGGAATCGATATTGACCAGGCTCATGCAGCGGATCACCTTTTCCCCAATACCTATTTCAGTATCCCCGGCCCTTAAGTTATTGAGCGAAAAATGGTCTGAGGAGAAATCCATGGCAAGCATCCGCGAAATATAGCGTTCTACCTCACCCTCGAGCAGTAATTTTGGTGATACCGATGCTCCTTTCAATAGTTCACAGACCTTGGCAATATTGGATACAAAATCCAAAAGGGCTTTCCTGTCATAAACGTACATTGCCCTTCGTTTGACCTGACGGGTTATAACCAGATAACTAGTGTGCTCAATATATTCCCTCCCTGAAAAATGCTCATCGTATTTTTGCTGAAGGGGTTCAATTTGCACTTTTGGCTGAAAAGTCCTTTTCGCGAACACATCCTGTTTCTGAATGATGTATCCTTCTCCTAATATCTTGATTACATTAAGAAGCAAAAGATGGTAGGCCTGGTAGCCTGCCGGATCAGCGGAATAAATAAGTACCGGATTTTCGATAGAAAGAATTACCGAAAAATCGCCTGACTCACCATAAAGAACCGAAAGTCCGCTTATCTCTTCTATTCCGGCATATGGCAGTTTAAATTCCTGTTTTCCCATAACCTCGCCTTAAATAAATACGATGAATGAATATCTCCTTGGATCTGGTCTTATCATGAAGACCGGATGCCTGCTTGGAATATGTGTAGAGGAGCCCTCCGGCTATTGAAAGAATGGTTAAGAGGCCACCGATATACATATTGAGGAGCGCACCGGCTAGGCCTCCGGTGACCAGCCCAAGACCTAAGGAAGAAATTCCATAAGCAATATATTTCCCTTTGAAACCGCGATAAACAAGGGGCTTTTGAAGCCCCTTATAAACTGGATACATCCTCATGCTATACGCCAAAGAAAGCCTTGATCACTACCGATACCAGAACCAGAAAAAGGCAGGAACCTCCCCATCCCATAATTTCTTTGTTGATGTCCTGATCTCCGGAGTTCCATTTGATATACACACGGACACCACCGATAATACCTACCACGGCACCAATCGCAAGGGTGAGTGTAGAAACCGGATCAACATAAGAGGTCAGCGAGGAAGTCGCCGCATTAATTCCTGTTGTTCCTCCCCCAGTCTGGGCGGAAACTGCCTGCACTAAACCCAATAGCGCGGCCAATGACAAAAGTCTTTTGCTTTTTCTTGTCATAAAAAAATTGATTTAAATTGAGTAAAATTGTATTTACAGCCCGAAAAGACCGCGGAGGAATACACCGATGAGAGATAAAAAGAGGCATGAGAAGAACCATCCCATAACCTGCGCGTCGATGTGGTGCTTGCCCATCTGCCAATTGGCATAAACCCTAAGCCCACCTAGGATTCCTGCGATTGCGCCAATAACCAATACCAGATCCGAGAGCGAAAAATACCAGCCTTTCACCTCTGCAGAGGCGGAATAAAACTCCGAGATTCCTGGTTGAGCATTAGCGGAAAATGTAAAGAGCAAAAAAAAAGCAACTGACCCTGCCCTTAAAAAGAATAAAGAAAACCTCATGGAGTTTAGTAAGGTATTGCCCGCGTATGTTCGATGAGGTTGTCCTTCGCAAGGGAAAAAAGCTGTTTTAGTCCAATGCCTCCACTTGAGCTAATTGGACCTGTTGGCAAATAAGGGGCTGGTTTTTCCTTTTTTTCTGAATCCGTAGCAACAGCCTCCTCTGCTTTCTCTTCCAGGGTAATCAGCTCAGGGGTAAATGTTTGTGCAAAGAAAAGCTCGTCTACCGCGGTTTCATCTACAGTGCCTCTTTGAGATAGAAAAAGATCAAAAAATAAGTTCAGTAAATAATAAACCAGATATACAATAAAGATTATGGTCAAGAAATTAGTCCAGCTCATGGGTCATTTTTTTTAGGGTTTGTGAAATATATTCATTTAGCCAGGGGTGGCTTTTTAAAAACTGGTGGAGGGAAAAAACAATGACCCGCGTCATATCGATATTGGATGCGGCCTTTAATTGCCTCAGCTTGCTCATTGTACGATTATCAATCCGGATAAGGATTTTCTCCTGCCCATCCATATTAAAGTCCCGCAGGGATGAGAGAAAACTAGCTAGACGCTTGGCGTTCACGGCCGTTTCTTTGGATTCAGTTTTTTTTACACCAATCTTTTCAGCCTCATGACTGGCCTGGGATTTTTCCGGCAATCCCTTTTCTTCTTGGATCCTTGATTTCAATTGATCGGCAAGGGACTTGATTTCGCTCATGTCGATATACCTTTCTTCATAAAGCTGCCATAGATAAAGTCCATTGCCGGCATAAAAACTGGAATTAAAGAGGCCGGGATATGGATGGTCCCTACCCGCTGAAAATCGATGCGGTCAGAAATACCGGGAGAAATCTTTCCAAATCTGGATAGTACCTTGTCTACCTCTTCCCTGGTTTCATACTTTACGGTTGTTTTAATCCTATTTGGCACATACACCATGGGTGATAAATTATTGATCTCCCGACATACAAGCGAAAAGAGCACTGTACTGTCTACAGAAAATTCATCATAATTAAACGGACAGATAATGAGTTCCGCGGAACTGATAATGGGAATCAATAGATCATCGTCCATTTTACCTGGAAGATCAATGAGCACAAACTCGTCCCTGTTTTGGTTAAGCAGTTCCAGCAGAGCCGGGAAGTACTTAAGATCAGAGGGAATAACCTCGTAGATGGGGTCGTTCTCCAGAATCTTTGCCTTTTCAAACTTGCCTGAAATCGAAGCCTGGTAGTCCATATCCAGAACGGTAACCTTCTTTTTTTTGAGCATTGAGAGGAAATAGGCCAGTAACAGGCAGAGTGTACTTTTACCGGCTCCCCCTTTCTGATTTCCAATTAATATTACCATAAGCATAAAAATTTAACGTGTATTGGTTCTTGCCTTTTTTTGCCTGCGCCTGTTCCGTCCGAGGATCTGCTCATCATCAATATCATCAGAGATATCTATATCCAAAGAGAATTCGCCAATGGATATACAATCATGCATTTCACCCTGGCCAGCAGGAAATATTGCCTCTGATGGATTTTCAAGGAGCATCTCTTCTTTTGGAGAAAACTGTTTTTCATAAATACCCTCCGAAATATGCATTAACGTTTTTACTTCTTCGGTTTGGGGTAAAGTCTCCATAAATTTAGTGAGAGACATAATATCGCCACCTTTAAAAACTTCCTTGGTGGAATGGTCTAAAATGGTATAGCCATATGGTGGCTTGTCACCTTTAAAATGAAATACAAACTGAAGGCCGAATGAAGAAGATAATTTTTCGCTTAACTCAGAGGTATAACCTATTACTTTTCCCTTCTCGCCACCTGGAAGATCTTCCCTGATCGCTTGGATTCTGGAATCGGTAATTGGCTTATATTTTTCAAAAATCTGTTTCAACTGTTCTTTTCTTTTCTGGTCAGGTGAAAACCGGGCAATTTTTTGTTCTATTCTGGTTAAATTTACACTACCCACTTTTTCACCATACTTCGAGAGATGAAGCGTATCCTCCATAACTTTCAATCCATATCCCTGCCTTTCAAGCAACATCATAAACTGCGCCCTATTAGAGAAGCTGTATTGAAATGCCTTCGTCAAAGCTTTTTCGGAAGCTTGTTTCTCATCATTACCGATAAGTTTATTCAGCACTCTATAAGCCCTGATCTTCTCAAAGCTGTCCGAAATCTTTTTCCCTTCAAGGTCTATTCTTGAAGAGACCATATGGATGTGATTATTCTGCGTGTCCTTGTGAAAAATGAGAAGGTAAGGTTGTTTCCCATAACCCATCCCCTCTAGCCAACCTACGGCCAGTGTAACTAGTTCCCCCTTGTCCAAGCTTCTGCCCTTTGGAGATATCATTGCATGAAATTGCGGATATACAACCCTGCGGTTTCTGCTCGCTATGGATGAGAGGTAGTTTATATAATCTCCAGGCCTGATCTCAGATAACCCTTGCAGCGCCCCAAAACCGGATACCTTTACCAGTTCTCCCTTATTTTTTTCAACTTTATTGGTATTGTACCTAACGGCCCTAAAAGTCTTTGATTTCCAAAGAATTTTTACAATCATAAATTAAGCCTTTAATAACCTGAGTAATTCCCTGGTTGCTCTCTCCATTCCTCTAAATATTGAAATGTAATCAGTAAAAATCGTGTTGAACTGAAATACAATTTCAGCAGAGAGCATTCCTCGTTTATTTAAAAAGTTCGCATGCCGGGCAAGCTGATTAATGTTGTTTCCTGACCTACCGATCTCTGCACCGATCTGGTTCAGGTGTTTTAAAACTTCAACAGCATTGATTTTATTTGAAACCGCAGAGGAGATTAAAAGCCTTTGTCGCAAGAAATCACTTTCTTTCAGTCCAAGGGAAAGCCAAAGATTTCGGAGTAAAGCATATTCTTCCTCGGTAAATCTGGCCTTAATGAACCTGGTTCTTTTACCATCTAATTTTAAAGGCCTCCCATTCTTTTTCTTGGTCATATTCAACAATTAAGGGACATCCTCCAAAGAAGAAAAAACTAGTTGCGACGTTTTTTCCATCCCGCTACGCCCCAAGGCGAAAAAAAAGCGGGCAAGTTATAGGGTTTTTGAGCAACAAAAACACAACTTGCAGGCTAAAAAAACATTAAGCCTAGCCATTCTAATAAATGATATTGCCAAGGAACCCGACTTTAACACAGCTAGATTTTGTTAAGAAGTAATCCGGCAAAACAAAAAGCTTAAGGTTAACTTTGTCTCATGAACGTACAGGAATTAGAGGAGTTTTTCAAAAATTGTCAAAGACCAGAAATGCCAGTATTTTTAAACGAAGCGACCAAGGTGAACGACTTTGATCTATTTTTAGAGAGTCATTTTGGCCCTCTCAAATCTAATCCTGAAAGCAAAATAAACAAGCCGCTTCTGGCTAGGCTTAAAATGATGAAGCTCATCATCGAAGCAAACTAGATATATACCAATGCTAAGATGCACATAGCTATATATGAATATGCGTATATACAAATATCGCTATATGTACATTTTGTGGATATTCATATATCCAACTATATAGCTATATGAATATTTATCTATGTCTATACATGTATATCCATCTATATGATTATATCAGCGAACCGTATCAAAACCGGTGTCCGCGCTGAAGGACATCGGCATATCTACCGACTTTTTAATGGTCTTTAAAATTGAAACAATTTTCTCGTTATAGTCCTTAAAACACTCGTAATTAAATGAACAGTCTGCGCTGTTAACGACATCCCTGGTAAAGTCCTGGGTAGCAGAAATCCCGGCCTTGTCATGATCGAAGTATAGCTCGACGAACCGAAATGTTTTCGACCTTGCCTTTGCGGCCTGAAGAAATGATAGAGAATTCAACACCAATATTGATGCTGGATCCTGTGAATGTTCAAGCTTCCAGCTTAAAAAATCGAAATAACCTTCAAAAACACCAAGGCGGTCGGCGGCACCTTGGAGAAAGGTCATACCTTTGTGCCCGAGGCAGCCCTTGAAATATTTGTTGCGAACCTCCCAACCACCGTTTTCGTTTGGCCATGCAGATGCAAAATAATTCTTGCGTGTGTTTTTGCTATCTATAACAGAATAATAAATCTCGTATAAATGTTTATCTACGACACTATCTACCCCCCTTCCTTTGAGATACGAGCAAATAGCATCATTGCTTATTGATTCAGAAACTGACCTGACCTCATACTTTTGTACTTTCTCTGCAGGGCGTTTGCGTGCTTCCTGTTCAGAGTTGCTTTGTGCCCTGGACAAATCCAACTCCGCATGTTCCACAATTTTTTGCAAAACTTCAGGAAAGGTTGAGGGATACCAATAGGCTAGTCCAAAATCAATTATGCTTCCACTCTTTATTCCCGACACCCCCGCCCCGCCATGGTCATACCAAACGCCAAGTTTATCATTAACGCACAACGAGGCGGTGTATTCCTCACGTAGCATGCTGAGAAAAAAATATTCTCCACCGGAAACTTTTTGGGGACTGAAGCCCAGGTTTTTCAAGAGGCCAAGTAGGGATACCTTTTCCTTGATCTCGTTCACGTTTAAAAAAGCTGACATATTATTTTGGTTTTAGATATTCTGTGAAATGAAAAAGGGGCTCATCGCCCCTTGAAATAGAAGTTCTAAAGAAAAGCCTCTATCTATAGTATAATTTGGAACTACTCACGTCGGTTTCTACAAACCGGACTCTCGTCTGCCAATGCGCTTTCACCTTTTTGACGTCATCTCAAAGCTTCGCAAAATTTCCCGCTAGCTGCGAGATAATGTTTCATTCCTGAATGTCAAAGACCAACTCTTTCGTTGGCTCAAAATTCAGCGAGACGCTTAATGTTATTTCCCAATTTTGAGGCAGTGGGAAAGAAATATTTTTTAAATTACACTCTTATAAAATTGAGGTATGGGATAATAGTACGTCCCGTATGAAATCTCGAAATATATGGCGCCGGAAACTCCTAAAGCAAATTTTATTGATCCAGATATCGAAAAAGCTTTCATTTGGCTTTTATCTTTTCTAACAAAAGACAGTTGGAAAAAACGGAAGGAGGAAATAGAAAATCAAATTACGATAAAGCCATCTGCAGAAGCAGTAGACATTAATGACATGGCCATTATTGGTTCAACAAATGATAAAATGGGGTGGTATCTGTATCTGATAGAATGCTACTTATATGATATAGCGAAATACGAACCAATACAAGGTGCACGGATTGCACCCATTTTTTCGAGATTGGGAAATAGTATGCAAGATCTTTTAAAAATCGAAGGATTGGAGAAAAAGATAGGTAGATTATTTGGGAAGGAGAAAAATCAGGCAGACGCAATACTTTTTGAAATACTTACTGCACTCCTTTGGGTTAGGAATGGATGGGAAGTTAAGTTTCTCCCAGAAAGTCCCCCATTAAAACAACCAGACCTTTTTGCCCAGAAAGACGGAAAAGAATGGTATATAGAGTGCAAGCGACTATCCAAATCCTCAGACTATAGCCAAGTCGAGCGAAAAAAAAGAACGGTTATGCTTTCTTATCTAAGTGATCTTCTTTTAAAACTAAATCTTGTACTTGATATCATTTTCCACGTAGAAATCACAAGCCTTGAGGATAATTTTCTCTACAAACAGTTACACGAGAAACTTCTTTTGGTTATAGTACCCGGAATTTTAATATCGACTGAATTAATCGAAGTAAGAGTGTACTTTATTGATTTTGAAGCTATTAATACCCACTTAGAAATATGGAATGTAAAATATCCTTCTACCCAAGTTGCAGAGTTGATTGCGGGTAAAAGAACAGATCTGGAAGATTTTACCTGCGGGGTTAAGGCAAGATTTGTACCGATGTCAACAGGAAAAGGCAATCACCAATATATCCATTCGATAGAAAAAGCTTTTGGTGTATATTGGAAATGCGATTCCTCGGAGGCAATCAATGCCAAATCACGTGACGTGTGGAGACAGCTAAAATCTGCTGTTGAACAGCTTCCTATTGGTAAAAATTGTGCTGTTCACATTGGCATTGAAACTTTAGATGGAACAGACGTTGAAGTTGTACGTTTCAATAAAATATTTAACACTGTCTCTTTTTTCGATACAGAAAACAAGGATCTTAAATGGATAACCTGCCATTTTTTTCAATCATATACTCCTCCCCAACAAGACTGGATAATCGATGAAACAGTTACATTTTTCTCCAAAGATTTTCTGCAAAGACAGGACCCACTGAAAGAAAAATTTTTAATTATCCCATGGGATGGAGAAAACGTTGATGATGTGCATTGGAATAGGCCAAAACCAGGAATTACTTAATTCTTTTTCCTGAAAAGTTGGGTTGGTAAATCTTTGATTGGTTGATTTCTTTAAGATAGTCAACCTCTTCGTACTCCTTATCGAAATATTTTTTTTCGAGTTCATCTATGGTAAGGATTCCATTGCGCCAATTTTGGACAGCTGATACCCTTTTCCAGATAGATAGTTTATCAAATTGATGTTCATTTTTGAAAGAAACTATTGGAGACCAGTCATCCTCTGAAAGATTCTTTATAAAAGTAAAAACGGTATCATACTTGAGTTCATTGAAATACTTAAGATTTACCTGTTTAGCATGTTTCTCCACATCAAGAAAAGAGAAAAGCTCATTTAAAAATGTTGTTGAAAAGACTTTCAGATCGGAAGATTTGGATTGGACTTGATATAGACGTGGTCTGACGGTGGGATCATTCAGGTCATAATCAATATAATCCCCGACAAGGCATTCACTATCGAGTACACAAACAGCATTTATTGATTCAAACAAACTGATGATATCATGTTTTTTATCTTCTCCCTTGGTTACGGTGTAAAAATTGCCAATCGCATCTGCTAATCCATCACTTGTTGCGTAACCATTTTTGAAAGCAAAAATGGCTTTAAAAAAGGGTGCAGGATAATTCCTTAGACGGGACACGTCCCATAAAAGATCCAAGGAATCCTTAAGTTCATCGGTCGCTAACGTACTTTTCACCTCAATTACGGCACGAACAGATTGCTGCGGAACAACAACAAGGTCATTTTCCCTAAAAAATGGAGAAAAATTTAATGAGTCATAAATAATTATATCACATTGACGATCGCATCCTTCGATAAACCCAGTTACAACATCATATTTCTTAGGCATATACTTTCTGAGAATATCTCTCACAAGCATTTCACGATAGCTTCCCTTAGAAACATTATGGTTAATGAGTAGCTCAATTCGTCTACTTTTGGAAACAATCTCATCTGATATACTTTCTAGGAACCTTTTTCTATCTTCAAGACCCTCGATCGCGTTCGGTAGAATGATAAATTTTCCTGACTTAAGTTCATTGTATATTAGTAAACCCTTTGCGATGTCAACTTTCAGTATTGCTGCTGCCTCGTCTACATCTTTGCAGCCAAACTCCAGCAGAATATTTAAGACATCATCAATTTTACATTTCTTGCCGGCTGAAGAATAAATTGTAGCGACAATTTTTTTGCGGGCATTGGAATAAATCTTTCTGAGTTCCAAATATCTTCCTGAGAGTTCAGAGTACTTTTCGAAGAGATCGGGAAAAGCATCTCCCTTGAAGCTTTGATACGGATACAATGTATGATCACCTATCGGGTTATAGTAGGTTGGAATGTTATTATTATTCTTATCAAGAAAATAAGTGAATAATTCTATCTCATTATAATCCTTTTTGAGATCAATAAATCGACTTCCATTATTCAGAGTAAAATGAGAGTTGTTTATCAAGGTTTATATTTTTTATAACTGAAAAAATGAAATATTAGACACCATATAAGGCTTCAACGACAAAAACATTGCCTTTCTGTTGTATTAAATTATAAACGCTATAATTCTCCAAACAAAACAATACATAATTGTTGATTCTCTCACGCTGTTCGTGGTTGGCTTGCATATTTTCGATAAGTTTTATTTCCTGTTTTTCATCAGCACTCTCGGGAATTAATTCAATTGCAATAACCCACTTATTGAACCCTAGCGCTTTTTTGTCCTTTATCTTATGCTTCATCTGATATGCTTTTTAAGTTTATGCAAGCAGTAACAAGTATTTTTTTTTCGCTTTTTGCTTTTTCGTACAGTTACTGATTTGGGTTTTAGTAGGTTTTTAATCGAATCCAACTCAAGCTTCGCCTTCGAAATCTCAATCCTTTGAGCGGAGTTAATCGTTATCATCTGCTCTAAATTATGATTCATCTTAATACTTTCCAACTCCAGATTGCTTGGTTCAGATTTCAAGAAAAAAACTATAGAAAACAAAAGAAGCGCAGCGAAAGTCATCAATGTTTGCCATCTGAAATATTGATGAGTATAGCTATACCTCCATATTCCCCTGTTGCCTAAATCACGAAGTCGCTTAAGTCCAAGTGCACCAGTTATGATGCTCGCAAACAAAAAGATGATTGCTAGCAACAAAAGAACACCCTTGAGAGATATAACGCCAATATTTCTGATGTCGAAATAACCTAATATAATTCCAAGTAAAACTAGTGAGGCTGCAAGAACCTGCCCGCCTATTCCAGCATGAATATTGACTGCATTAATCCTATTTTCGTTACTCATATCACCAACTGTCTGACCTTAACATTCTCAATGAATCCCAACTGCTAGCCACTGCTAGTAGGATTTGATGACTGGAAATTTCATTTTTTTGGTTTTCAAAGGCCAATTGGTTAGCTACTTGGAGAATGTGGACAGCATCTTGGTATATCCCCTCATATAATGCCCTTCGAGGTAATTTGCTTCCTGATAATGGTTTTAAAACAAAGTCGTCAAAGTTTCGATAGAGAAAAAGCTTAGCATCAGGCCTTAACCTTATTGTACGATTGGAAGTATTATCCAATGAAATGTAGGCCTTTTCTAATATATCGCCTAAAGTAAATTCGTTGCTAATCCTACTATTTCTAATACTTTGATTAGAAATATTTCTTGAAACGTTATTATTTATCTTGTTGAAGTAGTCTTCTAGTTCGGAGCGCATTTTGTTTTTTTGCCTAAATTTATATATCTATTTTAATAAACCAAAAGATCGGAAACATTAAAAGATAAGTGACTACCTTCCAAGGGAATCTTTTCGGATGATATGATTGGATATCTTGTCGCGCATAGCGTCTAGATACTTCGTATAGCTCAAAGTTTTTCTTCTAGAAATGTCTATAAAGCTTCGGTAAACGCCACCGAGCTCAATTTTGAAACTATCCTCGAGAAGTGCTACAATTTCAAGGATATCTGCATTTCCATTATTGATTGAGCCCATGAAATAGAGTCCATAGGCCAATTCAACTAGATTAACCTTTTCATCGGTCCACATTTGCGCACTGACAGCTGTTATTTGTTTAGCTAATAAGCTATTAGATTCATTCTCTACCGTCTTAATCCGACCCAATAAAAAACGCCGCAGTTCTTCATAAGCCAGAAATTTTGCGAAGATATAATCTCCATTTGTTTCAAATTCAGGAAAGTCAAGAGCTGGAAAAACTGATACCCGGGTATTCCTTAAAAAATACTTTTCATCAAGTGCAGACTCAGCACTTCGGTAATATTGATAAAGAAATTGATTTTGATTAAAGTATCTCCGAAGAAAACTTATTTCCTTTTTATAATAGGCAAGAATCTTTATGGTGGTCTCTTCAGGAATGTTGGATATGATATTGAACTGCTCTACCAAAAATATTTTTTTGCTATAAAACTTAGGCTTAATTCTTTTAAAGAATTCAATTTCTTCCAAATTTGATTGAAATCCAACTGCATTCACGATGGAATGAAGACGATTAATATGGGCTTCAATAATCTCCAGCGATGAGGCTAACCGCGAAACGTCAGGCGATTTTCGTTGACCTTGATCCAGAAGTTTAGCGGTCATTTCCAGATAGAGTTTTTCTGATTGGGGAATTAACATATACACGTAATTTAGGTTGAAAGTGAGATTTATTGTTCCGCCGAAAGCTCTCTCGGCATTCCGCAATTTGGAACATTGTAAAATTATAATCAAGTTAACTATTGGTTGCATAAATCATTAACCCCCTAAAAAACAACGCATTCAGTAGCAAAATTTAGAATTTTATGCTTTTTTATTAAGAGATGGCAATATGCTTGTCCGGTCCAAAGCCACTCTCGTGTAACTTCAACATCTACTGGTGTAAAAATCTTTGGTCGATATTTTTCGAAGTGTAATTTGAATAAAAAATCCCCAATGAACTACCAATTTATATTTTTCGAAGATCATCTGCAGAGCCTGAAAACAAAGGAAAGCTTCCCAAAGAACTTTACTATCGAAACGAACAAAAATCTGGAGCGAGAATTCGTACGGCTTATAAAAGTTTTTAAGGATATGGCTATTGAGTTAAACACTAGGGAAAAGGCTAAAATTTATTTCAATTTCCACCAGCAGAATCTGGCCGTACTCATGGATAACGCGAGCATTGAAATTGATCTAAAAAAAACAAGTAGCCAAAGGAAAATTATTGAAAGTTCACTAGGCGCTTTGTTGGGAAAAATGGAGGCAATAATGTTATGGCTGGAGCGGTTCCTTACTGATACTTTCAATTATAATGACAAAATGCCTGTAAAGATATTGCAATCACGAAGAGTTGCATTGCAAAAATCATTAGATTGTGTGATCATTGAAATCAAGCGTTTGGGGATTTCCACCGAACTCTCGAATTTGACTGAAAGAATCTTAGATTTAAATCAGATAACAACCTATTTAGATCTGGGGTTCTGGAACGATTGTTTAGAAAAAGTATACTTAAGATTAAAATCAGCAAAGGCCTTAGATGAATTAGGAGCGATAAAAATTTATCTAGAGGTTGGGATCAATCATCATGACCTATATAATTATACAAAGGTCTTCCTATCGAAGGAAATCGAGAAAAAGGAAACATTGGCCGAACAGATCTCTCTAGTTTGCTTTCTGAGGAAGGAGATGAGAGTGCTATTCGTAGAGAATCAAATACCACAATTCAAGAAAGGCCCCGATATAAAAAAAGTCATCAAAAGGTTTCTTCGAGAAGAGCTTCTTCTGCTCAGAGCTATGGAATTTGTGAACCATGAGGTTGAAGAGGCTGGCATTATGAATGCAAACTACAAAGTCTCATTTTCTGTAAAACAATTGGCATTTTTTGTTCACTTACAGATGGAAACGGGAATAATTATCTGGCAACGTGCAAAATTCGCGCACCAGTATATTGCAAGACATTTCTCTACAGTTGAACGCGATTCTATCTCGGAGAAAAGCGCCAGAAATGCTCACTATAACCATGCAAGTGAAGATATCAAAAAAGTAATCGCTAAACTCAGCGAAATGCTCGCGTTAGCTCAGGAAAGATATTAATTGCGCTATCCAAACAGATTTTTAAAGGGGTTGCACTACGCTTTTATTTCTGCAACTTGACAAAAATTTGAAATCGCCGTTCTTTACTTCCAAAAGACTATGAACAGCGAGAATTATACCCAGAAGCTTGACCAGGTACATCCTCTTTCAGCAGGGCTTAAAGCATACATAACTACTATAGCACAAAGGGTAGATTATAACAAAGGTCAAAAGTTTTTGATCCATGAAAAAGAACTTCTGTATTTCCCATTATTAGAGATGGGTCAAGCGAATTATTTTGCCGTTGACAACGTAGCTGAAAAAGAATTTAGGATAGGGAGCTGCCATGCTGGAGATTTCCTGCCCCAGTCCGCTAGAAAAGGAGGTGACTCCCGTTATGAGATTCAAATCGAATTTTTCGATGATTCATCAATCGTTGGGATCACCGAAAAGCACTATTCGAACTTAATGAGAGTCTTTCTTGATGCTCACATTCTAAACCATAGGTTCACCTCCCTACACGTTGAAAAATTGGTAGGGTTATTTTTTAAAAATAATTATCGATAGCTAAATCGTGCAAGTTTTAAAAGCACAACGTTACTTGATCAAAAAAATAAAAAGCTCATAAAAAAATTCTAAACAAATGACACGACTCCTGGAAAAACTTAATAGCTTACAGAATGCAAACAGCCAACTTGTAGACCAAATTTCTCAAATGTTCGTATATAAGTTTTTTAAGAAAGGCTTACTTCTCAGTACACCAGATCACTCCTACCCTGAAATTTATTTTATTGAAGATGGTCTTATCCGAGGATATTTCCTTCACGAAGGAGTGGAATACACTTCGTGGATACTTCAGTCAGGTTTCGTTTTACCAACAACATCTTTTTTCTCAAAAAGCCGTTCAATAGAGTACATCGATTTTTTAAAGGACAGTTCAGGATATGCGATTAATCTTAAACATTGGCTAGATCAAGGAAAATTCAATTCAGCACTTCTGTTTTTGCTATTAGAGCTATATGAGGAAAACCTCCAGAAAATCAAACTAAGGGAACAGATGTTGAGGATCAGACATGCGGAAACGAGATTTTTATTTTTCAAGGAGTTATTTCCAGAATTGATCAATCTCCCAATTCACAAAATACTTGCATCGATGCTTGCTATAGAATCAAAATATTTATTTACTATTAAGCGCAAATATCGATTGTAAGTGATTGATAGCGAATTTAAACCAATAAGCATGCAATATTTGGAGCCCCACAGGGGTGCAAAAAGAGTAAAAATTGCCGAATTACTGTAGCATCTCATATTCTCCATATTCCGAACTTTAAAGTACAATCAGTTGGTTGTATAAAAGATTGGAAAATGGAAAATATTTATTCAAACAAGGTTAAGCGGTTCAGTTTTGATGGAATAGCGCCATATCTGTATTCTACCGGCATCTTTTTGACCATATTGCTTTGGTCATACGCTGTTTTTTCAAAGCTTGAAGACCTAAAGCTCTATCAGCGCCAAATGAACGAGCAACCATTTTCGCCTGAAATAATTTACGTTTTAATCTATCTGGTACCAGCCTTGGAGCTGGCAGCAGCCACGCTTTTAATTCTAAATAGATATAAATGGGGTCTACGGATTTCACTCTCCCTATTGGTTTGCTTTACAATTTATATTTCAATTATTCTGAATAAGGTTTTTCTGAATGCACCTTGCAGCTGCGGTGGATTTATCTCCAAGCTGAGCTGGAAAAACCATTTATATTTCAACATGCTTTTTATTGTCTTAAATACATTCTGTCTCATTCATGCCAATAAAAAAGAAAGGAGGTCCACGGCAAACAGTTAAAATCAATAACAAAAAAAAGATAACGTAATCAACCCGGGCATGGTGCCCAAACCTTAAACAAACTTTTTCGCTTGCTTTTTCAAAGTAAAAAGCATCCTCAAATTATGTACACTACAATAAAAAAAGTAAGTAAAGGCCTAATGGCCGCAGTGTTGGGATTAACAATGGTGTTAGCCGGCTCAGCATTTAAGGGGGATAGCAATAAAAAAGCCCCACAGAGATTTAAGTATATAGGAACAACGTTTACAGAAGCGGCCGTGGAGAACCTATCGAACTGGAGTCATGACGAAGATGCTCCAGAATGCGATCGCACTCCTCAACAGGCTTGTGTAATCATCGTAGATTCTCAGTTTGTAAATCCGAACGGAACACTAAAATCAACGTTGAACCTAACTGCTGCACAGTACAGCTCATCTACTAATTACTATGTATCTGGAAGTTCTGACTCTTCAATGGATATTGAAAATAGAACCGCGCAGTAAATGATTGAGCATTATCGAAAGCTCGTAAAAGCCAATTAAAAAGAAGAAAACTGCAGGTATTATTCCTGCAGTTTTTGTTATTAATTTTATCAGTTCTGCTGTATCCCTGTGATATCGACGATGTCCACGGGCAAAGGCAGTGCGTAAAAAGGCGAGTTGGCAGGCAATGTAACAATTTGACCATTAATCAGCCTCGTGAGATTTAAATTTAATCCTTCCTTATTATATCTTTTTATATCATAAAAACGAAGCCCCCTCATTAGTAATTCTTTCCTTCTTTCAGTCCTTATTTTTGTTAGAGCATCTTCTCGATTACTTGCTGTTAAAGGCTGATAGATGACCGTATTCCGCCAACGTGACTTAAGTAAAGTATTCAAATCTTTCATTCCATCGTCAATATTGTTCAAGTAGGCCTTGCATTCGGCACTGGTCAAGAGTAGTTCATCAGTTGCTAGTCCAGAAAAGTTGTTATTGATATTCGCGGTATAGTTTCCCTTAAACTGCTGATAAGGAGATGCAGCCCTAAAAAATGCTATCTTCCTTAGGTCATTCGCATTATAGCTGGCATACAGAGTTGTATCTATTCTTGCACGAAGAATCGCTTGAATACCAAATCCTCCTGAGAGTTCTGCATACCATAGCGTCTCCTTGTTGAATTTTTTAAAAGGCGTGTTGCCAGAGAGCCCTACAATATCCGAATCGGAATTGTAGTCCATTAGCTTGTTGTTAAACGCTAAGGCTTCGGTTGCAAACTTGAGAGCCAGCTCGTATTTGTGCATATATAAATAGCATCTGGACAGCAAGGCTAGCGCTGCACCTTTGGAAGGACGCATAAGATGTTGAGGGTAGTTGGGCAATAGATTAAGTGCAGCACTGGCATCGTTTATAACCTGTTGATAACATTCCTCGACCGTTGATCTCACCGATTTTATATTAAAATCCGAACTTGACCTTAATACAACCCCCAGATCCTTGTTGGAACTACCCTCATCATAACCTAGGCCATATTGCCCTGTCAGCATAAGGATGTAATACGCCCGGTAAAAAAAAGCACTTCCCATCGCATTATCCCATTGCTGACCGTTGCCATCTGTCCGTTCCACATTCTGCAGGATCTCCATACAAAGGTTGCTATTGTATATCGCCAGGTAGCCCTGGCTCCAATCTATACCAAACTTATAGGGTACAGGTTTCCACCTATAGACATCCTGTCCATCGACGAGCGTCGCCTGATAGCCAGCAGGGGGAAGGAAATAATCATCACTTGAAGATTCGCCGTAAGAAGGGGTTGTTCTCAAGTTCATCAGGTTGGCATCGTCCATCAGTCCCTGTGCATCACTCAATGTTTTTGGAACTACCAATTTTAAATCGGACTTTACATCAAGATATTTTTTACATCCGATCACAGTAAAGATCGAAAGCAATGAGATTATAAGATATAGGTTATTTAATTTTTTCATGATGAGATATTTTAAAATGAGCCTCTTATTCCAAAAATGAACTGCCGGGTTGGGGGGATATAGCTTGGATAGTCTGGATCAATACCCTCATTGTTCGCCTTCCAGATTATACCTACATTTTGAGCTGCCGCATAGATTTCTAGATTTCGAAAGGGAAATTTCCACTGGGAACTATTGACATCATATGATAGTCGGATATAATCTAACCGTACATGGTTTCCAGAAATAACATTGATCGACGACATTTGATAAAAACCATCCCTGCTAGAATTTTGCGGATAGAGAAAAGATGGGACATTGGTTTTTAATTCATCCCCAGGATTTTGCCAACGCAGGGCATAATCCGCGTACCCAATGCCTGTATTCAAAAACTGCGAGGTGGAGAAACTTGGCTTTATCAATTTATATCCAAGTTTATAATTTAAATTGAAGCTTAAACTCAAGCTCTTTATTCTTATTGTGTTTATTATCGAGCCAAAATATGTTGGAGATGAAGGCCCAGAATACTCAACGTTATCCCCAATCGTCGCAGCTTCTTGTAGAATTGCGTTGTAGTTTGTGCTAAGAGCACCATTTAGATATCCCTGTGGATTGCCATTTCCATCTAATCCACCCCACTTATATGTAGAAATGGAATAAAGTGGATATCCCTCCAAAGGCGTAATTGAATTAGAACCACCGATGATTGCCCCAAGGTTGGATCCGCTCTGCCTATAATATTTTTTGGTCTTACTTGAATTATAGCTAAAGAATACATCGGTCTCCCAATTGAAAGCAGCAGATTTAATGTTTTTACTATGTAGGTCAATATCCAATCCCTTGCCAATCATATCGGCAACATTTCTCACCAGTTGATTGCTTCCGCCCCATGCGGTATAATCAAAGGGCGCTCTGCCATAAAGGTCAGTACCTCTCTTTAAATAGTAAGCAATGGATCCTGTCAATCGTTGCCTGTTGATCTCGAAATCCAGCTTAAAGTTCAGCTGGGAAAGCTGTTCCCATCTTAGATTCGGATTATTGATTGAGCTGATCCTAGTCAGAGGCAGTCCTGTTGCCGAATTTACGCCATAACTGGCAATCGGATACGCAGTTTTACTCAAATCTACGTTACCACTGTATCCGAATGTTGTAGTGAATGTAAGTACTGGCAACCAATCCATATTGTAAAATCCCTCTTGAGAAACTTTCCAGCCCAATCCGGTTGACCATAGAGGTTTCCATTTATCGTTGGTGCTCGCCCCGAATATGTTCGATCCATCTCTTCTAATGCTTCCCGATAGCGTGTAGCGCCCCTTGTAGCTGTAGGCCATGTTAGCATACAGGCTGAGGAATCTGTATTCGGTTTTAGACTGGCTATTATCACCACCAATCTGGCCGTAGTTGCCATTTAGAAACTGAGGGTAATCGCCAATTTCGTCTACGTAGCTAAAATATAGTGGATCCTCTAAATAACCAAGCCTACGGATGCTTTCGCCAGTCAGGCTTGAAGATCTTGACTCCCCTCCCATGATAGCAGTAAGGCTGTGAAAACCAAAAATCTTGTAATAGTTAAACTGTGCCCTACCTGTTTGAGAGTTAGTTACAGCATTGGTTTTTTTAAGAATACCTCCTTTTGGAACAATATAGGTGACAACGCCAGTGGTTGGATTGTACTGACTGTATGTATTCACTAAATTTCTTGCAGCAAAACTTTCGCTGTCCATTGTTTGAACATCGTCGGCTGTCTGACGCTGGAATTGATAGCTTAACTGCAGATTCAAACCATCGATTATGCGATATCTGAGCGACAGATTCCCATATAATTCCTGAACTTTACGCTCGATATAGTTATGCTTATATTCATCAGTGGGATAATATTTCCAATCTTGTAGTTTTCCCTTTGCTAGGGTATCTGTATAAGCTCCCCTATATACAGTATTTAGGCTCGGAGAAGCGTTAAAGTCCAAATATGGAGGATATCTACTTCCTACGCTTAAGGTATTGTAAGAAGGCCTTCCAGATTTGCTCTTGACATTTGTAAAATATACATTGGTACTTAGGTCAAGATTCTTAATTATTTTGAAATCGTTGGCAAGATGTAGGTTCAATTTGTCAGATGTGTTGTAAGTTTCGCCCTTACTTCGGTCATATGATGCAGAAACAAGGTAGCTGTTCCGCTCTCCGCCGCCTTTGATGTTTAGACTATATTGCTGGGTCAGTGCCTGGGTATAAAAATTATCCAGGTAGGATTTCACCGTACCCTGCTGGATAAGGTTTTGAATTTGTTCATTGGCTCGGGAGGGGGAAATCTTTCCATCTCGCTGCGCAAGAAAAATTTCAACGGCTGGTGTTAGTGCGGCCCATGGTGTTGTGCTAATCCGGTCGTTGAAATAGCCGGCATCGAAAAGCTTTTTCTCCAATGCTATGTAATCGGTGTTTTCCATTTCCGGAATTGCCGACAGGTTGGGAAGTCCCTGATAGAGATAGTTTGCATTGAAGGAAATCTGGATTGGTTGGTTTAATTTACCTTTTTTGGTAGTGATCACTATAACACCATTCCCAGCTCTTGCTCCCCATATTGACGCTGATGCGGCATCTTTCAAAACCGTAACGTTTTCTACGTCATTTGGATTGATATTGTTTATATCGCCTTCATAAATAAATCCATCCAGAATGATCAAGGGATCCAGTGGACCATTAATTGTACCAAGCCCCCTAATGGTAATGTTTGTCGAATTTTGTGGATTTGAATTTGTTTTTCCGACCTGTAAAACCAGTCCACTTGTCTGTCCAACAATGCGGTCCAAAATACTTGTTCCGGACCGCGCATTTAAGACCTTTTCATCGATTACCGAAACTGCTCCATTAATTTCATTGGGTTTGGAGGTCTGGTAACCAGTCTGAACTACAACATCCTCAAGTTGATAGTTTTCTTCACTCATTTTTATCCCCATGAATATTTCTGTCTGGTTGTATATCCTGAAAACGGTTTTAAATCCAACTTGGGTGAATCGAATAGTGTCTCCAGTTACCAAGCCCTTTATAAGAAAACTTCCGTCAGGGTCTGTGACAATAGCACCACCGCTGTGGCGGACGGTTGCCCGAAGGGGCTTACCGTCTAAATCCGTTACTTTGCCCTTAAGTATCTTAACAGTTTGTCCGAATGCCGTAATTACGGATAGTATTGAAAGCAGAAAAGCCAGCATGAAAAGCAATGCATTCCATTTGAGTCTTTGATTGCTAAAATCTTTTATTTTCATGTTTAATATAGTTTGGTTTTAAGGTCAAGGGTTAATCCTGCTATCAACCGCCTTATATTCTCTCCGTTTACTTCCTTTGGCCCTGTAATTGCCTTGATCCGACCGTCCTGTCCCACCCATATATAATGGGGCATGCTTGTAGGAGGAAAAACCTCACGGATAGAAGGGCTATATTGTACCAAGGGCAGGGAAAAATCTTTTATACGAATTCGTTCTGCGATGAGAAAATCGGCCAATATTTTTTTGTTATCTTTCACATATTGATCGACAAGAAATATTTGGAGACTCTTGGAATAAATCTTTTGCAAGGAATCCATCTTTGGAAACTCAATCAGACAGGCACTACAATAAGTGGCCCAAAAATCGAGGATAAGGGCCTTGCCCTTTAGCTTGGAAAAGTTGACCGATGTATCGCTATAATTAAGTATGGTTGCAAGTTCAACATTGGGAATTTTATCGCCTATCATCAGTTGTGGCCTCAAAGCATTGCGTTGCGCCCTCGCACCAAATGAGACAATTAGAAAAAAGAGACTAATCATCGATATGATTAATCTCTTTCTACGAAGCCAATCTAGCTTTATTTCGCTTTCTGAAAGCAAAGCAAGAAATTTTGTGCCCTCATTACCTAGCGTAATAGTAGAATTGTTGTAAAAATTAGGTTGGTGATTTTTTTCTGCCAGGAGATTTGGCTGAAAAAAAACTTTAAAAATCAGGCATGGCAAAGCCCTACCGATAAAATACATCGTTTTTTTCATGATGATTGGTTTAGTTAGTTGATCAGGAAATTAAATGAGATAAGAAAACCAAGGCAGGCGCATCATTAAAGAACCTGTTTATATCATTAACCATTAGGATGCCTGCCTTAGCTTGGCTTCTTATTCGGGAGAACAGATTACCAAACTTATAAGAATTATAAACGCAAAGCCATCGTATACAACTTCATTCATTTGAAAAATGTGAACGTAGTTGTACTCATCTCTCCGAAAGAAAAATGAACAAAAAGAGAAGAATCCATTTTGATGTCTCACGTTTTTTGGTTTAAACCAAAAAACCTTTAGAAAAAAAAAGGGTCGCCCTTAGCTTTTCTGAGACGAAGGTGTAGGACCACCACCGCTTTGCAGCGGTCGAACACAGAATAGCAGGCGACCCAAGTCCTAGTGCTATGCAAAGATAGCACAGGATTTGAGTTTTCACCTACTGCTTGTGTTCAAACGTCCTACTTTTCGTCACAAGGTTTCTCGGTAATAAAAATCAAATCATGTGGTTAAATATAATTTAACCTACAATAAATTTATTAAGCTAATATACGCAAATATTATCACTTCCACATGCACCTGTGATAAAATTTTCATTTTATCGTTCCTTGCAGCATAATGCAAAACACAAATTCCAAGCCTGAAGTTGTAACGATTGAAATTTCTCATTTGGATTATTTGATAATCATTAATGTTAAGCGTTTAAGATTGGCGAGAGATCTTTCTCAAGTCACTCTTACACAAAAAATGGGTTTATCAGAAGGTTTTGTTGGAAAAGTTGAGTTATTTACTGAACGCGCCAAATACAGCATTAGACATATACATTTACTCGCAATCGCTCTCAATTGCAAAACACAAGATATCCTACCCACAGAGCAACCCAAGTTTGACATGATCAAATTGACTCTGAAAAGGACGAACAAAGTTAACAAAGATGGTTCCCTGTCACAGAAAAAAACGACTGAGGTAATAAAAATTGAACCAAAATAAAAACTGTTAATTTGGATATGCAAAGCAGTTGGAGGGATCAAAATTAGATTACCCTAACCTTTGACATATGGAACAACTCCGTTGCGTCGTTATCGACGATGAAAAACATTCTATCTCTATACTTTCAGATTATATAGAGACAAATCCTAACCTAAAACTAGTCAAGACCTATATTGACCCTCTTATTGCCCTTTCTGAAATCAGTTTAAAGGATAAACTGGATTTTATTTTCCTAGATATAGACATGCCTGAAATTACAGGAATTGAACTTGCAAAAAAATTAGTCAATAGAACCAGGTTTATTGTTTTTACTACTGCCTTTACAAAATATGCGATAGAGGCATTCGAAGTTGAAGCATCTAGATATCTAGTCAAACCCATCTCAAAACCAAAATTCATCAAAACGGTCTGGGATATTCTTGAGGGAGAAACTAAGAAACTGGAAAAAGCAAAACAAGCAGGCAAGAAATATTTCTTTATAAGTATTGGAGATAGAGGCCAGCGCCTAAGAATTAAAATATCGAAGATTTTATTTTTCGAAAGCGAAAAGAATTATATAAAAATCGTCACTGAGGAAGATAAGTATTTAGTCTACCTGACTATGAAAGAGGTGGAAAAAGATTTCTGGGGAACTCTTTTTTATAGGGTTCACCGGTCATTTTTTGTAAATGCGGAAAAAGTAGAAAAAGTTATCGGAAACACATTACGATTAGGTTCTTATGTAGTTCCCATGGGGAACAACTATAAGGAAAGTTTCAATGAATTTTTAGAGAGGAAAACGTTAAGATCCGGCCGGTAATCTTAAAATTCTCTTTGAGCTATCTCACCGAGGAGCCAACATTTACGAGCGTTTCAGTAGCAATGATAATGATGCTGGAATTAGTTGGATCGGTTGATAATTTTTGGATTGTTTGCTGCGATCTAAAAACAAATGCTGTTCTTTTAATCAATCTTTGAGGTGTCTGTTTCATGTTTTTATTTTGAAACTAGTACCAAGCGGGAGGGATATAAAACTTATTACACCGCGACAGTTTGAGGTTACACTAATCCCGATTTTAACATGACGAAGAAAATCCTAACATGGGTCAAAATCAATAAGCTACATTTAATTGGATGGTCAATATTCATGGTCAGTGAGACTGTTTTGGTAGGCTTATCAGTAGGTTATTTTGGAAAACCAATCAACTATGTATTACACTATGCACTCAACGTTGCATTTTTTTATCTGAATGCTCATGTTATACTTAAACAAAGCTTCAAAAACAGGAAAAACTCGGTAGTCCTTTTTATTGTTTTGATGTTTATACAGATAGCTATTTATGTACTCCTTCGCTATCTATTAACCTATTCCCTTGGCGATACATACACTCCGTTTAATATTTTGAACGTCGTATTAAATTATCACGGCATGTTCCAGTCGTTATGGCGAGGGATCTTTTTCATTGGACTATCCTCTTTTTATTACCTTTTTATGGAATACAAACTAGAAAGAACGAGAAGTGAGGAGGCTGAAAAATCGGCACTTCGGGAAAGTCTTGCTCATAGGGAGACTGAAAATGAGCTCCGACTCGCCCAATATGAGCGTTTGAGAGCACAAGTTAATCCACATCTTCTGTTTAACACTTTAAGTTTTCTCTATGATAGTATAAGAAAACATAACGAAATTGCGGGAGAGGCAGTCATCCAACTTTCTGAGCTCATGAGATTTAGCTTAGAAACAAATGAATCCAGGGACCGATTCCCAGAACTTAAAGAAGAACTAGATCAGGTACACAACCTAATTTCGCTGAACAAAATCAGAAAAGATAAGGAACAGTTCGTTAATCTTCATTTTTCCGACGACGCTAAGGAGTTCCGTTTCATACCCCTGGTTGTTATAACCTTGGTAGAAAATATGATTAAACATGGAAATTTAAGCAAGATAAACCAGGCCGGCTCAATTCAAATCGAAATTAACGAATCGAATTTCACAATTCGAACCAGCAATCTTATCAACACAAAAATCCACCATTCAGGATTCAATAAAGGCTTGGATAACATCGAAAAGCGCCTTAAGTTGGCATATGCTGATCAATTTTCCTTTAGCTATGGTGTTAGAAATGATATCTATTTTGATGTAGAACTTGTTTTGCTAAATGCCCAATAGTGCTAGGGAGTATTTTTGCCTCCAGTAGATCTCTAGAAACGCTCTAAATGAATGTCATAGTTTCGATAGACGTCTTTAGAACATATATAATATTTAACTATTCTGGAATACTTATGTCCTAAATCACCAATCGTTTTCAATTAATCAATCCATGGATTAAAGAAAAGCAAGAGATAAAATCTTTTGTTAATAACCTTAGTAATGCTATATTAGAGGCGAGAGCGTTAATTTAGATATCGGGGACGTGGCTTTGCCTGTCCCCGTTTCTTTTATTCGAAGTTCTCGCAAATGAAACCTGGTTTATATATTAGGACTAGTTTGAACAAAGCTCTTGTAAAGCTCCAAAACCCTGAATGCAACATTGTTTGCGGATCTGCCTTGCTCATTTAAAGCTTCAACCTTTCCACGGATTGTGGAGATTGCTTCACGTAAACATTCCCTGTCCTGGCAACCTACATATTTCTGTGCGTTAGTCATAAGCGTCACCTGAACAACTTTGTACAAAACTTGCATAAAATAATTTGCAGATACAGCGTCTTCCATAAACATGGAGAACTCATGTTTATCAATAGATTCACAATAAATAAGAAGCGAATTAGAAGTCAAGGGAAAAATGAATGATGGAAATTTCTGATTATTATTAGTCGCAAATTCGACGAAAGGATTGTCGGTAAGAAATAACGGTTCTGGAAAGGTCAGAATGAACGTGTCTTTAAAAACCTTATCATATTTTTCTGTATCGGAAAAGAGATCAGTCGGGAGAATGAGTCTGTTTATTTCCTTGGAGAACTCAGGTTTCATCGTTGAATTATAAACAAGAAAATCATCCTCAGTTTGGCTAAAGAAATTCAATTCCTTACTAAGCTGGGACGAATTAAGCTTATCTAAAAGTGGGTCAATTTCTGGCACTCTCCATTTGGTTAAATATCCCAAGTAAATCAAATTCCTAAGAACTGCAACATCAATTAGATCTCCATTGTCCTTAAATTCAAGTGATTTGAGTTTACTCAAATATGGAGCAATCTGATCTTCGATTTCCCTATATATTACTTCTATAATTTTTGTTTTTTTGCCCTCGGAATTAATGGTATTTCTATCCCACCCAAAAAATATTGATTTTGGGGCTTTAGGAGATATGTTACCTACCTTTTCACCATGTAACTTATCATGGATAAATATTTTTCCGTCGGAATTGCAAAACTTTTTAATATAAAACTCAGGCAGGTAGTGGTGCCTCCTAGATTCGTTGTCCATAAAAAAACTGATTTATTAACTTATTTTTTGATATGAGTAAATTTTGAGTGCATTACAAATGGAATCCACTGATATTTGTTCCCAACAGTAGATTCCTATATCTTCGACACCAGGCTTCCATTTAGATCATTTTTCTATGCCTTCAAGCACCTTTCTAACACTATTCACTTTTTTGCGAAGCTTAATTGCAGCATTCCAAATGTTCCATGTCTGAAACGCAGTAAAGATAGTTACAGCTGAAAAAACTGTAATGGTAAAATCATAGGTAGTTCCGGCATAACCATACTCAATTAAATTGTGTAGGGAAATACTCAAATTGTTATAAAATTCAGGAATGAATATGATTATGGTCAATGTTGCCCCTGCTACTAGAGGTTTGACCTTACTATGGTAAACATCCTTCGCCTTGTTATAGAGAGGTTTATTATCTTTCTCATTAGGATGGGATTTGATGTCGGCGTCTATTATTTCTTTGATGGATGGATAAAAAAGTCCATATAGTGCAGTGATTATCGCTAACAAAATGCTAGCAGATGATACGGTTGGTGATTCTAGCATGCCTATTATTATGATTTGCTAAGATAACTGACCAATTCATCATAAGATGATTCTGATAATAGAAAACTACCCCCAGATGTGATATTTCGCTCTAAGGGAGGGAGATCTGGATTAATGATCAACAAAAGTCTATTTATTTCCTCCTTCAGATAGGCACTCCTTAAACTAATTGGATACTTATTGGCTTTGACTTCCTTAACTGACTTTTCAAGGACTGCTAAAATGGTTTTACTTATATTTTCTTCTAGGTCGTATTGATACTTTGAAGTGATGGCGTTGATCAGACCTTTTGCCTCATTTGCACGAATTTGAAATAATGCACAAATCTCTTGTTCTGAAGGAATCTGATTGTCAAAATATCTGTTTATCAGCTTTAAGAGACGGAACTCTTGCATATCTTTTCCCCTGGTAAAAACATTCTGGCCCAATATCATGGCTTTGTATTCGTCAGTCGCAGCAGCCGCGATCTTCTCGAATTTCAAAGTTAGTTCCGCATCTGTTTTTGCAGACAAGACTTTCTTAAGAAGAACTTTCTCCTTATCGGTAAACTCAATATTAATCTTTATATTCATGAGAGCAGTTTAATTTCAGTTATATTTAGGTTATTATCCAAATATAATTAAAGAATCATCATTTGATAATAAAAGGGTTTCGGATATTTGTAGTTTTTTGTAGAACCAGATCGATCTATTGGAAAAGCTAAAACTGCAATATTATTATATTGTTTAGCAAGATATTTCAAGTTTAAAAAAGACGACAAAAATGATCGAAGGTCTCATCCGCACTCTGAATGGCTAAGACTTCCTTTTCTTGTGTATCAGCATTTTTGTTTAATGCATCTAGAAAGGCACTCCACATGTTCCCTGTATTCTGCCCATACCCCGAGAAGAATGAGATGCCTTTTTTTATACCAGCTTTTTCCAGGACTTTCACAATGATGCTTCCACCCATGATGGATCCTTCAAGTACATAAAGAGCACCTAGGGCTTGGGTACTGTTGGTAATCTGAGGGACATTTGTGGTAAAAGAATCGTTAACATCAGATCCAAGTTCTAAAATATCTTGTTTGATATCCTTGGAACTTCTCCTTTGCGAATAATCCGGAAGCAGATCAGAAGTTATAAAAGGTTTTATTGCCTCCTCAATAGCCCCAAAATAGGCATAGAAGATCTTCAACATTTCAGCATAACTGCTTTCATTATTTATCGACTTTAATTTAGCTATGACTTTTTTTTCGAGCTTTTGGTGTTCTTTCTCTGTTGCTATTTTAATACTTTGGCTTAACATAATTTGTAGGTTCTAATAAATTTATGACGTTGATCGTAAGAATTATTCCGTAACATTAATTTGAAGAGAGATAACTGATCGTGTAAAAAATCGACCACGCGACAAAGGATATAATGGTAATCCAGACCCAGACTGGGACACTTTGGGGAGATTCAACTCCATCAATTAAAAAGGTTTTCTGGTCTCCTTTACTATATGCATTAATCATGAGGGGAAGAATACCGTCTACAGTTTCACCCTCACCAATTCCTTCTACTATTATCGCCGGTCCATTCCTGACCTGAAAATTTATTTCTCTTATTCCTTCCACGCCAGCAGGATCCTGGCTTACAATCCTGAGTTTATGTGCACCGTCCACCAATTTTCGGGTATCAAGCTGTAGATTTACTGGAGCTGATACATTTGTCAGCGGCGCAGGATCATCATCTATGAAAATCAATATTTTACTGTTCATCTATCTAAAATTTAGTTCAGGAAAAGTCTTTTAATGTGTACTTCTGACTTCTCTCCTGGCCTGATTAAATATTGCAGTGAGAACCAAAAGGTAATAAGTACAAGGATGATAGAGACAATGATTATGATATAGTCCATATTTCCCTGAGGTCCAACACCATGAACAATACCTCTTAACACCTTTGGCTGCTGTCGCTCACATGTCGGACATGCCGACGCTGCAAACATTAATAAATTCAGGATGCCTGTTAATGATGTGATTTTAAATACATTTTTCATTTCTTCAACTTATTTGCTGCTACTGTTTCCATTACTTTTTTAATTTGCGCCTCATCCACTGGCTTTGCTTTATTGCCCCAGCTTGAACGTTCGTGGTTTATTATGGCTGTTACCTCTTTTTCGCTGAATTTTGCATTTGTTCCAACAGGTGGCATAACTCCATATTCTTCCCTTGCATCATAACCGTTCATAATAATATCTACATAAAGTTCAAGATTCTCACCAGCTACTATAGGGCTTCCTTTAAGCGGCGGGAAGGCACCTGGAAGTCCTTCACCAGAGGACTGATGGCAAGCTTGACAATTAGCCGAGTAAAGAATCTTTCCATCTGGTCCTTTCGCTTTTTCTCCAAAATCTTTTGAATTACCTTTTGAATAAAGGAAAGGCTGAGGGCTTATGGCATAAAGCTTCGTTTGTTTCAAAGAACTCAGATAAGCAAAAAGATCGAGCGCCTGTTGGGTGGCAACTATTTTAATACTTGGATCTGGTTTTAGACTATCAGGAACCTTAACGACTATATCATTTTTGGATACTACTCTAGTCTCTTTGAACAACCAAGGATATCGAGGCATTATCGACTTGTTTACTACTGCCCGTGGATCATAAAGATGCAAAAGGTGCCAGTCGATGCTGGGCTGCCTCAGACCGATATTGGTAAGATCAGGCCCTGTACGCTCTGTTCCCATTAATGTTGCTGTGTTCACCCAGGCACTTGTCCTGTGGATATCTGCATAATCGGCAGAAATACCCGGGCGGTCCCCCCATGTTTTATCCATTTCCACACTACGAACCTGCTGAGTATGGCAGGCAACGCAGCCATTTGAGATAAAGAGCTGTTTCCCACGAAAGGCAGATTCAGATAATGGCTCTGCATTAGATAAGGGAAGGTTATTGGATTGATTATATAATGCAGGCAATATCGCAACGAAAAGCGTTAGTAGTACAAAAAGAAGAAAAGCTGAAAAATAGAGCCTGTTGTGACTGTTAAAAAATTCCATATAAATTATGCTTGCGTGTTTTCTGTTAATTGAATCTGTTTTTCCAAATTTTCCCTATTTAGTTCTGGTATATCTTTAATACCGGAGGAATAGGACATCTTGTAAAGATTATAGGCAAAGAAGAGGTGGGAGAGCCACATAAAACTTCCACCAACTGCTCTCCAAAGCCAGAACGGGGCCATGAATGACACGCTATCTATAAATGGTTTTCCATCCATCCACATTAGTCCGCGCAACGTGCTGCCGTACATCAAAGGAACTGTGTAAAATAGTAATCCCAGCAGTGAGAGCCAAAAGTGCGCACCGATACCCGCCTGGGAAGCTTCTTTACCTGTAATTCTTGGGACAATTGCGTATACACATCCCCAAAGTAAAAACGAAATAATGCCATACATCGTTAAATGGGAATGGGCGACGGTAAAGTCCGTAAAGTGCCAAATAAGGTTTGTGTACCTGAAAGCTTCAGCCGTACCCTGAAGAGACCCTGTGAAATAGAAGATTATTCCCACCAAAAAAAATGGAAGTGTGTAGCTATGCCTAAAGTGATTCCAGCTTCCTTTAATGGTCATCAAAAAGTTTGTTGTTCCGGCAACAACTGGAATGACCATCCCAACACTACCTACTATGGCAACAGTTTGCAGCCACCAGGGAATGGCGCTAAATACAAAATGATGCGTACCTATTGTGGTGTAGAACAGTATCTGAGCCCAGAAGGCAAGAATCCCAAGACTATAGGAATAGACCGGTTTGTTAAGTTGTTGTGGGAGAAAATAGTAAACTAATCCTAGTGTAAACAGCATAAACCACATTCCAACTCCCTGGTGCATATAGTAACCCTGAACGATAGTCTCACCTAACCCGTCTTGCCATGCGGGAAGATAGGCTACGATTGTAATTACCAGCACAAAGATTAAGGCCGAAACGATATACCAGTTAGATATATAGATTTCTTTTGTCGTCCTGGTTGCAACGGTTCTGAAAAAATTAACAAATGCAATTATTATCCCGATTGCAAAAATGGACATTATTGGCCAGATATACTCTCTGTACTCTCCGCCACCGTTGTTGATTCCAGCCATAAGTGAAATTGACCCCAATAGAACCGCTGTATTTATGCACCACAGGCAATACCAACCAGCCTTCATACTGTAAATCTTGACATTACTCACCCGAGGCACTACGTAGTGTCCAAGCCCCAACATGGCCATAGAAGCCCAGCCCCAGAATACTGCATTGGTGTGTACTGGTCGTAGCCGGCCAAAACTTAGCCAACTTAGCTGATCGCTATCCGGTGCTATAAACTTGATGCCCACATACTCTCCAATTGAGGTTCCGAACACTAACCAAAATGTGGCCGAGAACAAAAACCAAAGCACCAGTTTGGATAGTTCTTTATCAACTTCGGGCCGTTTTTGTGCCTTCTTTTTTGTTGCGACAAAGGGGATAGAGGAAACTTTTTCTATCTCCAGAAGTCCACGGTTGTCTTCCGGTTTTTGATTACCTGAAAGTTCATTTCCTTTGATGTAATGTTGTTGCTGCTGATTTTTGACATCTAGCAAATTTTTTAATTCATCCTCCGTTTTTGAATCTAAAAAATTTATAAACTCATCACTCAGCTGGCTATTATTCTTTGCCTGCATCACTTTAATGGCCGCCTTGATCTTAACAATCATCAGAACGAAGGCTGCAATGGTAGGAATCGCTAAAAGTACGATTGTGATGATAATTCCGGTCTGGTTCAAAAGGCCATGGTTTGACTGTTGCTCAAGCGTCTGTGCACTAGCAGAAGAGGTAAAAAACAAGGCCAATATCACTGGAATGAAAAAAGCTCGAACGTTGAAATTATCTGTTCTGGATTGTTTCCTTTTTAAAAGGTTTTCGACGTTGGAGAGACCGAGGGATGAAATATAGGAATTAAACCGCTCCTTTCTGGCAGATTCTGTCATTTGACTTTCTTTTCTGAGTAGCAGAAGCCTTTTTAAGAGCGAGTAGGCCCATTTTAGAAGAATAAGGGATAATAAAAGGATTAAGAGAATTGAAATTCCCGAAAGGTTTAATGAGAACTGGAATGGGATACCTTCATTTTCGGTTACTATAGCAGGGATGTTGTTTATTGAATCCATTATTTATTTTGATGTATCTAATATCTTTAGTGGGTATGAGGAACTGTTTTCATGTATTGCATGCATCGCATGTCAGCCTTCACAAATCTAGCCAGGCAATAAAGGCTTAAAAAGTTAACATACTAATTGGTATGTTTTTAGTTAAAAAAATATTTTCCCTATTTCGGGTATAATCTAGCACAGCTTATTGAGTGCTTAAGTATCTGCCTATCTCGGTTAAGTAATTTTCGTATGCTGAAGTACCGAAAACTTTACCCATGCCACGCGCTCCGGCATAGCCTGCAACAATAAAGTTAGCTGCATCCTTGGGGTTTAGAGCTGCTGATACAGTCCCCTGTTCTTTACCTTTAGCAAGAACCTGTTCAAGTCCACCGATCCATTCATTCATTACCTGGCGAAGCAGCTTTCTCAGCACGGCGTTCTGTGGAGACATTTCCTCTATCAGATTAATAGTTGGGCAGCCATATCTTACATCAAAATATTCCTCATCATAAAGAATAGATCGAAGAAGTTTTGGAATATCTTTTACTGGATCTTTAGTTCCTTCTAATGGAACTACCCATAATTTATGTGAGTTTTTTTTAAATACTTCATTAATCATACTCACGCACATATCTTCCTTGCTCTTGAAATGATAGAAAAATGCACCCTTTGTAACATTAAGGTTTTTTATGATCTCATCAATACTAGCGGCTTGATATCCGTTTTGATATATAACGGACATAGACTTATTCAAGATTTCGGAACGCGTTTTTTCAGCTTTTGTCATATCGTACCATTTGGTATGTACTGCAAACATATTATCTTTACTTGAATATAATCATTATTTTATTGTGAACTTTTCATTTTTACTGGCAGATGACCTTATGATATTTTTATTTGTTGAACGTTTGTATCTAGAGTAAGAAATTATTGCCAATAACGCTACCATAACTATAGTTGTATAAACCCATAATGGCACTGGAACAGGATCTCCCTGCGCATAAGAATGGAGTCCAGATAGATAGTAATTCACACCAAAATAGGTCATTATGATTGTCGAAAAACAAATAAGACTGAGCAAATTAAACAGATACTTGCCTTGGAGACCTGGAATGAGCCTGATGTGAAGGACGAATGCGTAGACTATCACTGAAATAAACGCCCATGTTTCTTTTGGATCCCAGCTCCAATACCTCCCCCAGCTTTCATTTGCCCAAATCCCGCCGATAAATGTTCCAATTGTAAGTAGAAATAGTCCAACGGTTATAGAGACCTCATTCACGAGGGTAAGTTCATGAATAGAAGCGTCTACTTTTGAGCTGATATTCTTGGAATTAATTATATAAAGAATCAGAACAACAGTACCAAGAAGTGCACTTAAACCAAAAAAACCATAGCTTGAAGTGATAATAGCTACGTGTATCATCAACCAGTAGGATTTTAATACCGGAACCAGGGGCGTGATCTGTGGGTTCATCTGGGATCCGCCGTGCGCAAATCCAATTAGAATAACCGCAATTAGACAACCTGCGGCAGGAATGAAGGCATTGCTATTTTTATAAAGCAACAATCCGGATAGAACCCCGATCCAGCTTATAAAAAGCACAGCCTCGTAACCATTACTCCAGGGCTCATGTCCAGAAATATACCAACGAACACCTAAACCCACGGCATGCAAAGCTGCAGCTAAACAAATTAAAATTATAAAACCACTAGTTACTCTTTGTAAAGCTTTATTGTCCTTAAAAAGGCGAAGAAATGCGAAGGAGAGGACTGCCACCCCCAACATCGCATAGGTAATCATTAATTTCAAAAACAGGTTCCAGGAATTATAATAGACTTCCCATTGGATTTTGTTTTTTGAAGGGATTACACTCCCACCGTTCTCCGTTTGTAGCTTTTTTATCACCCCCAACGCTGCGTCGGCACGACTCCAGTTAGAGGATTTTTGTGCCTCAACAACGCTACGGATATAAGCTATCAATGGAACGGTGGAGTTAGTTAATGCTGCCCCAGGTGAAAAAGAAACCGATGACCATGTATTGTTACTGTCCCCAGCAATCGGGATTACTTTAAGATATTCTCCATCTAAAATCTGCTGCATAGCGTAGAGCTTATCATTTAACTGGATCACCTCCTTATCATATACATCTTGCTCAGCTGGTTTTTTTGCAAATGCGCGTTGATAATCCTGGGCTAAAATAAATTCTGGGTTTCCCTCAGGGGATATGCTGATCAGATTCATCATAGAAGTGTGCTCTGACTGGTCAGCTTTCACCTTGGAGAGAAGCTGCTGCCCACCCTTCGCACTTACTTTTATTAGAGGTACATTCACCCAATCAAATGGCGATACGCTGATTGAAAGAAAAAACTGATTCGCGTTGAGATTATAAAAATGATCAGAACCCATTAGCTTTCTGACTACTTCCAGTGCCAAAGTGTTGATCGGCTCTATCCGTCCATCAATATTCTGAACCAATAGACTACCGAATAGCTCTGCGTGCTCGGGATTTATTTTTACTGTTTTAGCAAATGAGGGGCCATCTGCGGTCTTTAACTGGAGCATTTTACGGAGCAGATCAACTTGATGTGTTGAATTATTCTCGAGGTGGGTATCATCATCACCCTGATGGTTATGAACATGTTCATTCTCATGGTTGTCTTTTCCATGCATGTCGATCTGTTGGCTAAATGCGCTGATTGGGAGCACCAGAAAAAACAGAAGTGCTGCTTTGCCGCGCGATAATGTTTTCAACTGTTCACGAAGTTTGTGAAAACGTGTGTCCTTCCAAAAAAGGGTAAAAAACATCCCTATGAATAACAAAGTGTAACCTATATAGGTTATTGTCGTTCCAAGCCGGTCATGATTGACCGAAAGAACCGATCCAAGCTCATCCTGGTCGAAACTGGCCTGAAAAAAACGGTATCCGCCGTGATCAAGAACATGGTTCATTGAAATTATATAAGGAGTCTGCATTTCACCTTCCTCTATCATGACCTCAGATGAATATGATGATGGGCTATTACTTCCCGGATATTTCTCCATTTTAAAATCTTCAAGTTTTAAAGAAAAAGGAGTCTTGATCACTTGGGATCCATAAGCAAGCGAAACTCTATATCCGCCTATTTCTCCCTGATATTGAAAGTTCGACATCCCCTTGCCACCATAAAAGGAAATTGTGTCTATTTTCTTTGGTGTGGAAACTTCCATCTCTATTAGATCTGGATCATTTGCATGAAGTTTTTTATCCCCTTCAGTATGGATTATATGCCCTGATTTGGGAAGGTCAGGTGCAACAAAAACAAGCGAACCAAAAGAATACAGGGTCCGCAGCTGTAGCGGCTGTTCAGGTTTATTTGCGGGCAGCTGGATACGTTGCTGGGTAGACATGATCATGTAGTTACCTTCAAAAGGAGCTGAAATCGTAAGCAATCCCTTTGCGTCGTTAATATTTACAGCCCCTAAAGTATTTTTATTGTAGCTGACCAGAACGTTTCCGATCAATTGCACCTCACCCGAGGGAATATACTTATTTACTCTCCCGCCCTGTAAAACGACAAGATGCAGCACCTTAGACCCTTGCAATTCTTCCAATAGTGAATCTTGCGCGCGGTTGTAGTAATCCAAAAGCTTGAAGCTGACGTGCTCACCTTTATATGCATAGGTACTAACAAAACTTCTTTTAAATGGCTTTAGATAAAATGGAATTCTATCGGACAGCAGTGTTGCTCGCACATCGTCATAAGCAAAAGCTTCGTCACCCTTTCCAATCTGAACTTTGAAGAAAGTGGCATCGGAAACAATTTCATTACTCAATTCCTTTTCTCTAATGTGCATGATACCTTCATAACCAATATAGCGGGAACAAAAGCCGCCTATAAAAATGATAATGAATGCGAGGTGAAAAACGAGTAGAGGAAGCTTTTTAAGCTGAAGGAGTCGGTACCGAAATATGTTTCCTATAAAGTTGAGTACCAAAAGAAGCATTACCAACTCAAACCACCAGCAATTATAAATAAGGGCTTTAGCTACAGGAGTTCCGTAATCGTTTTCTACAAAGGTACCAACTGCCATGGCGAGGGCAAATAACAATAAAAGCATCCCCATGGTCCGGGTTGAAAATAAAATAGATGAAATTGATTTAATCATTGTAATAAAAATTTATGCATTCCAGTTACCGGTTTGATCCTGTGTTATTGTCGAAGGTGTCTATCGTTGAGGTATAAGTAAAAAAGATAACCGCATTTTACCCCAGGCAATTATTACCTCAGCTTTATTTCTTGAAAGTTTCTTTAATGTATACGTTAAGCGATCTACCGAATTAGAATCCCATGTTGGAATGGCTTTAAACCTAAACAAATCATCTTTTGAATCGTAATTGTCTGCTAGGTGTTGATCAGGATTCTTGTTGACTATAACGGTCCATTCCTTTTCGCCGGGAATGGTAAAGAAAGAGTAATTTCCGCTTTCAATGTTGGAACCGGCAATGGTAATAGCTCCGTCGACATTGAACTTGGTTTGGTGAGCGCCGGTAACCCAAACCTTGCCATAGGGAACGAGTGAACCCCAAATTTTTCGGCCTCTAATACCGGGGGATCCATACTCAAAACTAACATGGGCTTCACCTAAGTCCAAGGCACTGATTCTTAATGGACTGGTCTTCATTGTATCAGTGATCGACCCATTGTTTACAAGCGCGGCATATGTCTCCCCGTCTATTGAGCTAAGCGTGGGGTGTTCATTTTTTATATCATAGCTATTGCAACTGAACAAAAAAACTAATAATACTATTGATAGAAATGTTAAATTGTATATTTTCATCTTTTATCTTTTGGGGTTAAAATTTTCAGACAAGTCCTTTCTGGTTATAAAATGTCTGTCATCAAGTGTTTTCAAGAAAGACTTTAGTTCGTGTTTTTCTTTTGAAGTCAGGGGAATACCCATAAACTCCGCCCTGCGTAATAGCGGATCTAATGTTGGGCTATCTGAAATACCATGGGAATAGTGTTCGAGAACCTGATCAATATTCTTAAATCTACCGTCATGCATAAAAGGTAACGTGAAGGAAAGGTTCCGAAGTGAAGGAACCCTAAATTTATACCTATCCTTTGGATCTAGGGTAATGGCCACTCTACCACTATCAGGATTAAATTTATTGCTAAGTCCGTTATTTCGAAAGGAGCCATCAGTGAATAACGGTTCTGCGTGGCAAGCTGCACATTTCTGCCTAAAAATTCTAAAACCTGACTTTTCCATTTTTGTGAATTTTGATTGGTGTCTCATTACGCTATCATATTTTGCATCGCTGCTGACACAGGTAAGCATGAAAGCAGAAAGCGCCTTGATAACTTTAATTCCTGAAATTTCCCGCGAACCAAATGCGAGTTGAAAGCCTTCACTGTATTTATGACTGGCACTTAACTTGGCAATAATATTTTCCATTTTCTCATCCATTTCAACTGGATTTGTGATGGGCGAAAGCGCCTGTAAGTCAAGATCAAAGACGCCCCCATCCCAAAAAAAGGTTCTATTCCAAGCTAGATTCATAATTGGAGGAGAATTGCGGTTTCCTAGCCTATCATCAATCCCATGGCTGATATCATGCCCGTGCTGAGTAAAGGCGGATGACTGAACATGGCAGGAACCACATGAAATAGTATTATCCCTTGAGAGTAAGGTCTCGTAGAAAAGCGCCCTTCCAAGGGCAACCTTTTCCCGGCTTATGTTATTGTTCTGAATTCTGTAAATAGGCTTAGGAAAATTGACAGGTTTTTCGAAAACACCTGAGGGAATTTGCCTGTAAGCCACAAAAACAAACATTAGAAAAAAAAGCGATGCAAGGTGGTGCCCTTTCATAAACTCTAATGGGAAATTGAAATAAGGCTGAACATTGATGAATAATTATCTGCAATGAGCCCACTATATGCGCCGAACATTACCTGAGGATGTTCTGCTATTTTAACGTTGGTCTTTCCGCTTAAAAGTTTGGACGCATCAGCTTTTATAGCTATAGTACCCTGTTTCCTTTCCTCTAGCAGTAATAGCTCATCGTGAGGAAAGCTAAGTTCAACTTTCCTGATGTTGTTAACGGACTGTTTATCTACCCCACCAAATCCACCTATATGGTACCTAAATTTTTTCTGTCCGGTAAAATCAACTGGGAGCTGTTCACAGAGCCCTTCAAACTTCAAGAATATGTAGCCACTATTCCATGTCCAATACATACCATCGTTCATTCCACCTGTTACGTCCAGAGCACCGGTTCGTTCGCTAATATCCATAGTACTTCGCAAGCTATCCACTCCAAGGATAAAATCTAGTTTAGCATATTTCCCAGATGGAACATTGAGTAATATTTTCTGACTGCCATCTTCTCCTGCTTTAATCAGGAAATAGCTTTGATTTTGTGGGACGATATATCTGTTACCGTCAAACCGTGTTAATACAAGGTTACTGACAAAATACTTAAATTCTGTTGGAATGATTTGCTCGCCATTGACACCCTTATAAGATAAACGCTCGAGTTCAAGTGGCTTATCTCCAAAAAAGTTCTTAAAAAGGATGACAAGGTTTTTATCATCGTTATTAACATTCGACTGACAGTAAGCGTCAGCCAAAGAGAAAACTAAAATTGCAAATAGAGGCAAAAATTTAGCTTTTAAAGCTGTTTTCATAAGCATTTTGTATTCTACGTTTCAGGTTATATTATTCCATTTTCTTTGATCAAAGGGATATCTAGCTTTCAAGAACCTGTATACTTGCATTAGGGTATCATTCAAAGTTTAGATGCCATTATTTTTGCTTGGGAAGATTTTCAATGTATTCTTTCATGAGCTTCACCCCTTCCTCGTGGATGATTGTTGTGCCGGCCTTAGGCATATGAAAAGCACTCATAAAGCCTGTACGTTCGATTATGTTCTGTTTATTTTCCTTGATACCTGATTTATCTAATTTGATTTGATAGGAAAGCCTTAGGCTCGTGCCCCCGGCCAGGCCTGATTCGTTATGACAGTGGGCGCAGTTAATATCCATATACGCCCTTGCACGTCTTTCGATCGTCTCGGACGGATCCTCCCAAGAAGGAATGGAAGTTAAAGCGTGTTTATTAGAAAAACTGAGAAAGTTCTTATCCTTAAAAAATTGTAATTGATTTACTGTGTCTCCATTACGAAAAACGCTAATATTTAAATTCATAGCTTTAGGACCTATTGGAATAATCTTCCCCTGGGAGCCGTGGCAGCTTATACACTCAGTAGCAGATGGCACATAATAAGAAATCTTGTAGCTCTTACCATTTTTCGCTGTTATGTTTACCGGCACCTTAGCTGATGAGGTTATAAGAAAGGCATTATCCTGACTATCATTCCATTTATACGTTGCTGCATTCCATACAGAATTCAAATAAATCAGTAATCGAGTTTCCATTAGTCGCTTGCCTTTTGTGGTATTCGAATAATAAAAGGTTTTCGCGATGATAGTGCCGGAGGGGAATTTCGGGAGACCATTGGACTCAATAATCATTTTTTGTCCTTTAGGTATTCGAATCACCCGCTGCTTTTCCGCATAATCTGTAAACAGCGTGGAGGAGAGCTCAAACTTTTCTACTCCTTCCGCAGGTTGTAATGATGACAGTTTCCCCTTAAAAAGGTGATATCCTGAGATAGATGGCTTGAATGCAAATGAGGTCACCCCAGTAGGCCTTTTGTTACACATTGCTATATAAAGCACTGGCATCAAAAGCAAGCAGAAGAGTAAAATTATTTTGTTTTTTTTCATTTTGACAAATCAATCAGATCACTAAACGGTAGATCTACAGACATAAAATGTTGTAATCCTTTTATCATGCTGGGTAGCATTGTGGACCAATTCTTTCGGCTTACCTGTTCTTTCTTTACTAATTCCCATAGCAGATTTTCGAATAATATCACTACCACAGCCGTATTATAACTTGTCATCAAGATGGTGTGACATTTCGGATAGTATAAACTTATCTACATAAAAAGTTCCGAAGGGAATGATACAAGAGATCAGCACCTTCCAAGTCGTTTTAGAAAACTTCCAACGATGAGTGATTGACACGCTCAAAGTAAGGAATACAAATAGGCAGAAAAGTAAACCATGAACTGGCCCCATTGCGTGAACAAGTTCTTGCTTTCCGAAAACATATTTCATCGGCATAGCAATTAGCACAAGAACGATCAGTGATACACCTTCTAAAAAGCCAGCTATTCGTAATCTTCCAATTGGAGTTTTAATTAAATTGAACATATTATCTGTATTAAAAAGTTCTAAAAAGAGGGCGGTTGGCTAATGGAGAGAACGGCCAAGGTATAGCGATGAGGATAATTGCCAAACCTATACTATACCACAAAAGTATTGTCGAGAATTTCAATTTATCCTCAGGCATTCTTTTCGCTTTTGCTGAGCCTACGGTTACTAATATGACCGAGATAACCATTAGTGCAATGTGAATGTATTTAAAAAAAGAGTGTTCTGAAACTAGTTCGCCGGAGCTGGCAGGACCAAAGCTAAACTTAACCACCGGACTCATCATGTAAAGTGCTAGACCCAGCATGAGTTGGATTTGCAAAATTGTTGCGGTTGTGTGCCGGAAGAAATTATGCTTTGGCTCAAATAGTAATGTCTTAAAATAGCCCCTAACCGAAAACACGATTGAATACAACAGAGATATCAATACGAGCCATCTATTGATTGAATGTAGAAACAGAAGAATATTGAACATAAAAACTAATTAGTATTTTTTTTATCATACTCTATAGTCTAATTTTTGATTTACAGTAACAAATACAACCAAATAAAAGTAATAACTTGGAACTTCAATGCAACAAAAAGATACTATTAAGTATTTTTTCAAAAATACACGATTTTGATACTCAAAATCCAATCCCATTGTCATAATAAGAAAAAACAGATAGGCAGCTCTTTTTCCCAATTAGGCAATCGATGTTCATGGTTCTGGAGCAGCATTTTATAGCAAGAATTACGCTAAGAGGACTTAGTGAATAAATAGAGGATTCTCATTTATTTTCCCCGACCATTTAATATCAGGCAAAATTCTTAATCCTTTTGGGAGCTTTTCCAGCCTGTTTAATTTTTGAGTGTATTTAAAACTAATAAAGCATAAAAAATTATAAATAATGCAGCTATGATGGCTATTTGAGAAGTGGCCGTAACTATATTTTGAGATGTGCCACCTGCCATCGCGCCAAATATTGCCACACCTACAGAACCAGCCGCCTGACGGCTGGTGTTTAACACACCAGATGCAACTCCGGACCTGTTTGCCGATACTGTTTCTAGCGTACCTGTAGTCATTGCTGGCACAGCCAGCCCCATACCAAATGGCAAACCAAAGAAAGGAAAGAGCAAATGCCAGTAAGGTGTTTCCTGCTTGGCCAATAACAGGCTAATACAGCCGAAAGAAAACATGACTAATCCAAGCAGGATTGGCACACGTATTCCATAGCGTTGCATGAGGTAGCCACTGGCAAGGTTAGATATCAGGAACCCGCCTGTCAAGGGCAGAAATGCCAAACCTGTCTGGAAGGCCGAATAATTCAACACCCGCTGCAGATATAAACTTAGCACAAATACAAGCCCATAATAGATCAGGTTAAGGGACATCCCTAAGCCGATAAATATGTTAAAGTTTTTAGAATAAAATAGATTGAGTGGAAGTATAGGCGCCTCAGCTATACGTTCCCGCCAAATGAAAAGCCCAAACATGAGTAGGCTAAAAACAAGCCCACCAAAGATGAGTGGTGAACTTGGGCCTAAGCTTCGCCATTCTATAATAACCGCTATGAGAACAGTTAGTGCCAGCATCCAGATGATTTGTCCAGGAATGTCAAATCCTTTTACTTTATTTTTCGGGCTTTCACTTAAATAGCGACTTAACAGCAAGCCACCCAAACAAATAGGAATATTAACCAAAAAAATCATTCTCCAAGTACTAAAATTTAAGAGCAGCCCCCCTATAACGGGGCCAGAAGCGATGGAAATCGCGCCGCATGCTGTCCAGTAAGCGACAGCACGAGCTCTCATTTTAGGGTTTTCTGAAAAAGTATGATTCAAAATTGACAGCGAGCTTGGAATCATAGTGGCAGACCCTATACCCTGCAAAACGCGAAAGCACACCAAAGCGATTGAGCTCCATGCCAATCCACAACCCAAGGATGCAATACCAAAAATAAATAACCCTATTTGAAATAATCTCTTGGATCCAAGAAGATCGCTTAGTCCCCCTGCGGACAACATTAAAACAGCAAAAGCAATTGAATATGCATCAACGAACCATTGTAAACTACTAATATCTGCCGAAAAATATTCACCAATCTTGGTAACGGCAACATTAACAATAGAAACGTCCAATTGGGACACCATAAATGCAATACTGGTGGTTAACACCACAAACCAAAACCGAGTTTTATTTTGTTTCATCACTAATAAATATCTGACCGAAAATCGTAAAGCTGCTCAAAAATAAAAAACCGTACACAATAAATACGCTTAGCTTCCAGACTTTACACTCTATCATTAAAAAACAAGTTTGGGAATAAGAACTAATCAAAATTCTAAAACAAATTCGGCTTGCTGACCTTTGGATCAGCCATATTACCCCTGCTTAATAGATCAACCCAAAATGCTTAAAACCGACGATTTGCCGTTAGACACCTAATTCCGATAGCCAGCTGCACCCTATTGCGGATCACAGCTGGCTTTCTATAAATAACATGACTTAGTAAGGCATTGAAATGCTGTTTAAAAAGCTCCCCCACCCAGACTTCTATATAAGTCCGAGATTGCGTTCAGTTCAGATCGCTTGATAGATGCTAAATCTAATTCACTTTGCAGAATATTTCCCTGCGCAGTAATTACTTCTAAATAAGTTGCCATACCATTCTTAAACAATTCATTGGCGTTCACTATCGCTCCCTGAAGAGTCTTAACCCGATTTGCCGCAATAACCTCCCTTGCTTTAAGCTTTTCAATATTCACTAATGCATCAGCAACCTCGCCAACTGCATTTAATACTGTTTGCCTAAAAACTAAAACCGTCTTTTCGCGGTCAATTAAGCTTAACTTGTATTGCGCACTTAATTCCTTATGCTGAAGGAGCGGCTGAATTACACTTCCCCCAACAATTCCGAACAAGGAACCTGGAACATTAAACCAGTTGCTAGCCAGAAGGGAATTCACTCCCCCAGAAGCTGTAATACGCAAAGCTGGATACATTTGAGCTTTAGAAATTCCGACGCGATAGTTTGCAATAGTCAGATCGAGCTCTCTGCTTTTTACATCTGGCCTGAGGCTTACCATCTCCGAAGGTATACCTGCGGATAAAATTTCAGGAAAGCGAATATCATCGAGAAGTGATTTTCTATCAATTTTCTCGGGAAATTGGCCGGCTAGTATGCGCAGTGCATTTTCCTGGACAACTATATTCTGTTCTATTTGAGGTATTAGGCCAGCTGACACTTGTAGCTGTGCCTGCGCCTGCTGAACCCCGAGCAGACTTACCTGACCCGCATCATATTGTAGTTTGACAATTTTTAAAGTGCTTTCATTGAGGGCGAAGTTTTTCTTAGCTACATTCAATTGTGCATCAAGCATCAATAAGCCAAAATAACCCTTAGATACCGATGCGATCAATCCAGTTTGCAGGGTTTTCCGTGCTTCCTGGGACTGGAGGTAAGATGCGAGGGCGATTTTGTTGGTATTTCGGATCTTCCCCCATATATCTGCCTCCCAACTTAAGGTTAGGTTAGCTGAAAAATCTTCAAGATGGTTCTTTCCCAGAAATTGTCCAAGCGTAAGACCATTCAAACTCGTATTAGAAGGATTAGTCGTGCTCGCAGCTACATTTAAACCTATCTGAGGGATGTTGTTCCATTTTGATTGCTTCAGCAGTATTTCTGATTGCTCTAGGTTTTTCAGCGCTATCTGCATATCAAAATTACGGGAAAGCGCACTGTCTATCATCTGCTGCAAAACCTGATCCCGGAAAAAAGATTTCCAAGGGACACGCGCTATGCTTGTACTATCCAAAGCAGGAGCATTACGAAATGCAACCGGCAATTCAGATTCTTTTATCTTTACGCTCTTTGAAACTGTGCATGCACAGCAAAAAGCTATTGACAAAGTATATAAATATAATTTGATCTGTTTATTCATTGTTTGGGATTTAAATTATTTAAAACACCGCTTCGGGTTCATATGACAATTCTTTGCTTTTTTCCACAACTGGTTTTTTTCCGGAAACTCTTTCGTGAAGTGATTGAAACACGACAAATAGCACGGGAATGATAAAAAGCCCAAGAACAACACCGCCAAGCATACCTCCCGCCGCACCGATACTTATAGAATGATTCCCCATAGCTGATGGACCAGTTGCTCGCATCATCGGTGTTATACCCGCTACAAAAGCGATGGAGGTCATGATGATTGGCCGAATGCGAAGTTTTGCCGCCTCAAGCGCCGATTCCAATAATGAATGTCCTGCATGCCTGCGCTGGACAGCGAATTCCACAATCAAGATGGCATTTTTTGCAAGCAATCCAATCAACATCACCAAGGCTACCTGGATGTAAATGTTGTTATCAATACCGGCCATACCAATAGCTAAGAACACACCTACAATACCCGTAGGCACAGAGAAAACCACGGCCAATGGAAGTATATAACTGTTGTATTGGGCGCATAATAAGAAATAAACAAATAAAAGCGATAACAAGAAAATTAATACAGATTGTCCGCCAGATGATATTTCCTCTCTTGTCATCCCGGAAAATTCATATGAATAACCGCTAGGCAATACGTTTGTGGCTACTTCCCTTACCGCCTGAATTGCATCACCTGTACTAAAACCTGGTTTAGGGACCGCATTGACACCGATTGAATTGAATAGATTATAACGGGTGATCACTTCTGGACCAAAAACCCTTTTCAAACTAACAATTGTTTTTACAGGCACTAAATTGCCACTTTTGTTTTTTATGTAGACTTCATTTAAGGAAGCAGGGTCCGCCCGTTCATCTTTTTCTGCCTGTATCATCACCCGATAGTATTTTCCAAACCTGTTAAAATCTGAAACTTGGGCACTACCGAAATAAGATTGCATAGTACCTAGAACATCCTTTTCATCGATTCCTAGTTGCTCTATTTTCTCATGATCAAGCACCATTTCATATTGCGGGTAATCAGCTCGAAAAGTGGTAAAAGCAACAGCGATTTCCTTTCTTTTCTTTAACTCATCAATGAAGCGGTTTGCGATACCACTGAATTTATTCAGCTTACCTCCTACCTTGTCTTCTAATACCATATCAAGCGCATCAACATTACTGAAGCCAGGGACGGTTGGGAATGAAAAAACAAAAATCTGCGCACCTTTAATCGTATTCAGGCGCTTCTGTAGTTCGGCTATATTCTCTGTTACACCATTCATATCCCCGCGTTCGCCATCTTTCTTCATTCTAAAAAAGGCCACACCTGATGAGGGACTTGTTGAACCGGTTAATATATTAAAGCCAGCAACTTCATTGAAAGCAAATTTCGCCTTCATGTCTCGAACCTTATTTGCAGCCTCGTCAAGAATCGCTTGCGTTCTATTCATGGAAGAGCCAGGGGGAAGGTTTACCGAAATAGCAATAAAACCAAGGTCCTCGGAAGGAATAAATCCTGTCGGCGTTCTTCTAATTAACCATGCTGTTACAAGAACGATAAGTACTAGTCCGCCAAGACTGACCCATTTAAATCTGATCATTTTCTTTACCGCTCCTACATATTTACCCGTTATATTTTCAAATCCTTTATTAAATGCAAAGAAAAAGCGTTGTTTGAAATTTTTAGGTTTTTCATGACTGTCATGGTTTACATTTTTCAATAAAAGCGCACACAACGCTGGACTGAGTGTCAACGCATTAAGCGCAGAAATAGCAATAGCGATAGCAAGAGTAAATGCAAATTGCCTATAGAATACGCCCGCTGAACCTTTCATAAATCCTACAGGAAGAAATACTGCAGCCATCACCAGGGTTATCGAGATGATAGCACCAGTAATTTCATTCATTGCAGAAATTGTAGCTTTCTTTGGCGTGATATCCCTATGCTCTAATTTTGAGTGGACTGCCTCGACGACGACTATGGCATCATCAACTACAATTCCAATGGCTAATACCAATGCAAATAAGGTTAGTAAGTTAATAGAGAACCCGAAAATCGACATAAAAAAGAACGTGCCGATAAGTGCGACAGGAACTGCAATCGCCGGAATAAGTGTCGACCTAAAGTCCTGCAAAAAGATGTATACCACGATAAACACAAGGATGAATGCTTCAATTATGGTATGCTCAACTTGATCAATAGATTGATCAAGCATATCCTTTGTGTTGTAGAGAATGAGTTTTTTGATACCAGGAGGAAAGTCTTTCTCAGCTTTTTCAAGGAATTCCGCTACTTTCTTTTGTATCTCTCTTGAGTTAGATCCAGGCAATTGGATCACCTCGAACAGCACACTTTGTTTATCATTTACGGTATTTAAAGAGTTGTAGGTATAACTACCCAGCTCAACTTTGGCAACATCTTTCAGCTTTAGTATGCTGCCGTCTTGGTTCGCCCTTATAATTATATTACCATAATCTTCGGGCTTAGTATACTTACCAGAATATTTAAGCACGTATTCGAATGACCTATTACTGGATTCTCCAAATCTACCAGGTGCGGCTTCTTGATTCTTGCTCTTTACAGCTCCCATTACCTCAGTAGGGGTGATATTATAAGCAGCCATTTGCGCTGGATTAAGCCAGATGCGCATGGAGTAATCCCGATTAGCCCCGAGAAATCTAACCAACCCAACCCCCTCTATGCGCTTAAGTTCAGGAACAATGTTGATTTGGGCATAGTTAGTTAGGTAGGTTGCATCATATAATTTCGGCTTTTCACTCAACAGATTTATTGACATTATAGTCGAGTTTTGTACCTTTTGAGTAGTGATTCCAGCTTGTACTACCTCGGGTGGCAATAGTCCAGTTGCAGAGGAAACCCTGTTTTGAACATTCACAGCAGCCTGATCGGGATTAGTGCCTAATTTAAAATAAACTGAGATGGTCAATGTTCCGTCATTACTTGAAGTTGAACTCATGTAAGACATATTTTCTACTCCATTAATTGCTTCTTCCAAGGGGGGAGCCACTGCTCGAACCATTGTTTCAGCATTAGCACCAGGATAATTTGCGGACACCTGTACAACAGGAGGTGCAATATCAGGAAATTGTTGTATTGGCAGATCCATAAGACCTACAGCGCCGAGTATGACCAGCATAATGGAAACCACCGTGGCAATAACCGGTTTATCGATAAAAACTTTTAACATGATTTTTGATTGAATTAATTGCTGACTAACTTTTCTTGTGATTGTTCAGGTTTCACAACCATTCCTTCTTTGAGCGATTCCAAACCTTTCAAAACCAGGCGATTACCATCCTTAAGTCCACTGGATATATAGTAAGTGTTTTCAGTTGATCCAGAAATAGATAAAGCAACCTGGTGGACTTTGCTGTTTTGATCAACGATGAAAGCAAAAGTTTTATCTTGGAGTTCGAATGTCGCAGATTGTGGTATTGCAATAACGCCCGATTGTTTTAGGCCAAGCTTAATCCGGCCGGAATTACCAGAACGAAGTAAACCATCTTTATTGGGGAAGGTTGCACGCAATGTAATCGCTCCAGTATTCTTATCAAAAGCAGCATCGACCATGTCTAGTGTCCCCGACTGTTCATAAGGTTTCCCTCCGGCAAGCAACATGCTTACCCCGGATGCACTTTTCAATTTTTCGCCTATAGAAAGTCCTTTCAAACCTTCTTTAAAGGCTACAAAGTCAGCCTCTCCTATAGAAAAATAAGCGTGCACTTGCCTGTTATCTGATATATAAGTTAATGGCTGTGGATCTGAAGGAGATAACAAGCTGCCGGTTTTCCTTGCAAGCCTGCCGACAAACCCACTCACCGGGGCATTAATCGTCGCGAAGCCCAAGGAAATCTTGGCATTACTAGCTTTCGCCTTAGCCTGTGTTTCTTTTGCTAGCGCAGCCTGGTAGGTGGCTTGTGCCGATTTTAACTGATAGGATGAGACAACCTTATTTTCTACTAAAGGCTTTAATTTGTCAACTTCTAGCTTCGCACTTGTTACACCTGCTTTTGTAGCAAGCACATCGCCCAAGGCGTCATTGTAAATCTCACGATATTGCCTTTCATCTACTTGAAATAAGGCTTTCCCTTTTTCTACATAAGCACCTTCATTTACCAAAATCGCCTTTAGTATCCCAGAAACTTGCGGCCTGATCTCTACATCTGTTTGTCCCTCAATCTTTGCAGGATATTCTGTATAAACCATTTCATCCTTCGAATTAACGGTAGTTACTGTCACCGATGGAGGAGCAGCATTAGACGATTTCGGTCCACTGGATGAACAGCTCGATAAGATTACCGCGGAAGCGAACAAACTGTATATTAAAGTTTTATTCATAAAATTGAGTTTTAATTATTTAAAATGTATGTTATTTGATTCTCGTATTCTACTTATAGATAGTATGGGGAAATAAGGACATAAATGATCACACCGGTAAAGCTTACATATAACCAAATTGGCATCGTCCAACAAGCTATTTTGCGGTGTGCCTCGATCTTGCCGTTCAATCCATAGCTGATAGTGATTAGTGCAAGGGGGACAATTGCTGCTGCCAGGAAAATATGTGTAATCAGAAGAAAAAAATAGATATACCTTAAAAGCCCTACACCACCAAATTTTGCGGAGGGGACTGAAAAATGATAAAGCAAATAGAAGAATAGAAAAGCGGCTGTGAAGCAGAATGCGAGGAAAATGAACCCTCGGTGAACCGGCACGTTTTTTCTTCTAACTGCTAGCAATGCAATAAGCAACGCAATAAACGTGGAACAGTTTAGTAGAGCATTCAAGAGAGGTAAGATTTTAATATCACAACCCTTTAAAAAGTCGAATTTTGGCAAAAAATAGGAAAGGGCGATCAAACCGTTGATGGCAACCGTTAGTATCCAGATTATTGTATTATATTTTTTTTGTATCATTAAATTGAAAAGATCGTAATGACTGTTGATTTCATCATCGAGTTAGAACCATATGGGGCAGTTGCTTTTCATCCAGAAGACCGTGGTCAAATGATCAGCAACCTGCCGATACACATACCAAGTAGTATTTTTTTAACAAAAAAATGTATTCAGATCTTCAAGAGATGTATGCTAAGCCTTAAATAGCACCAGCTATAAAAACTTTGTAGTTAATCTTTGAGCTAGCAAATTCTTAAAAACTCGACTTTAAACCCTCTATGCATGCATTTAATTATTATTCTAGATAATTAGTGGTGCAAAATACTCCCGCTTGCGCATTCCAAATACCCAGTATACGTGATATAAGAGGTGATTAACAGTGCCAGCATAACGCCAACCATTAACTCTCCTGTCAAAAGCCTCTATATAAAATTTTGTTACGTTTGTTCTAATCTTTAACATTAACATACCAATTAGTACGCAGCAAAGTTATCTATGTTTTATCTTTAATTATAATATGAGAGAGTCGCCTGAGAAAACATCACCCTTGTAAAATTTGGAAAAACGAAGCGATTTGAGGCCAAAAACCCGATACAACTAACTAACTCACAGATTGTTATAAATTATAACTATAAAAACGTCCTAATAATTGAAGAACATAAAATTGGCCTAAAGTGTGCTATTTATGTCCTTTGAGACAGCATTTTCTTGTAGTAATTTTGTTTTATGAACGATAAGTATAATACACCTGCCAATAACACTCAGAAAAAGGTTGTCATTGTTGCTATGACTGGTCGTATGATGATGGATTTTGTTGGTCCTTCTGATGTTTTTACTACGACAAACTTGTTCTTAAAATATTCTGGGCAAAGTTCGGGATATGATGTAATGATCGCGTCCCCTACTGCTGACAAAAAAGTCACTACAGGTGCTGGTGCTGATTTATTGTGCCAGATGAGTGTACTGGATATCAAGTCAAATATTGATACTCTTATTATTTCCAACTATGAATCCCGTGAATCGCCTCCGGAAAGCTTCGAGCCTTTTTATAAATGGCTTTCGAAGAGAACAGAAAAGAATACACGAAGGATAGCGTCTGTATGTGCTGGCACCTTTGCACTTGCCAAAGCTGGTCTTGTAAACAACCGTAAGGTCACCACGCATTGGGAACAGAATGAAAAACTTCAAAATAGCTATCCGTTGCTAAGAGTTGATACCAATCCATTTTATGTAAAAGATGGACATATTTATACGTCAGGTGGAGTTTCCTCAGGGATAGACCTGGCATTGGCGATGGTAGAGGAGGACTTCGGAAAGGATGTTGCTATTCAGGTTGCCAGAGAGCTTGTTGTTTACCTTTACAGACCAGGATATCAAAGCCAATTCGGGAATCTTCTCCCAGTAATTGAAAGTTCTAATCTTAGCTTAAAATTACGCAGCTGGGTAATTGAGCATTTGAGTGAGCAACTTGACGTCAAAAGAATAGCTGACCATCTCAACATGAGCCCGAGGAATTTCACAAGAGTGTTCCACAAGCAAACCGGTACCCCTCCTGCAAAATTTGTTGAGAAAGTAAGGGTTGAGCAGGCACGTAAATTCCTTGAAGATACCGATATCTCACTTGAAAACATCGCTCAAGATTGCGGATTTGGATCCCTCAGCTCCATGCGTAGAACCTTTTTGAGATTATTAATGATCACGCCGTCCGATTACAGACGAGCCTTCAGGACGCCAATTAGCGATTCAATTGCAGAAGCCTTAAATCCCCAAGCAATATAGTGTAACATTATATGATTTGTTTATAGGGAGCTTAAAATTAGAAGTTCTGAAATCGCCGAAAACAAACCTGACCTAGATTTAATAATATGGCAAATAAAATTAAGCCTTGCGATACCTATAGTATGTTACCTGAAGCTTTAAAGTTATTCGATGAATACAACCTCAGGGATCCTCGTTCAATAGACTGGAAGGGTAAAATATATCCACTTGAATATGCCCATTCCCTTATGCTAACTGAATGGGTACTATCGCTCCAGCCCGCGTCAAGTGAGGAACTTTTACTCGCCTCACGAAGTCAACATATCGGTAGATGGGAGATTCCTAGAAAAAGTTATCCCGAAGGAAGGGACCACTATCTGAAATGGCGTAAAGATTTAGCTAACCACCATGCCGAAACATCAGGTAGATTGATGGAAAAGGTTGGCTATTGCGAGTCAAAGATTACCCGGGTAAAGGAAATTATCCTAAAAAAAAGAATAAAACAGGACATCGAAGTGCAGATTATGGAAAATGCATTGTGTTTGATCTTTCTGGAACATCAGTATGAAGATCTACGCTTAAAATATCGAGAAGAACCTGAGAAAATGATCAATATCCTACACAGGTCACTATTAAAAATGGATAAGCATGGTCATGCGGTTGCAAAATTACTTCCGTATACCAATGATGGACTAAATCTAGTTATTAGAGCCTTAGAGCGAGTGGAGAATTCCAAAGTCTTTTAATATTGCTGTAAACAATAAAGTAAAAATGCTGTAGAGCTTCAATATCATCATTATGAAATACGCCTTATTTTTTGGCATCATTGCCTTTTTTGTGTTTTGCATCTACAGAATGTTTGCTACATCTACAGAGGATCACACCCTAGCAGACATCCTTGCCAAAAACCCATTGATCCTTGATGTACGCACTCCTGAAGAGTTTTCAAAGGGACACCTCGAAGGTTCGGTCAACGTACCATTAGCTGAACTGGAAACTGGCGCAAAGTTAACCCTCGACCATAAACGTCCGATTTTAACCTGTTGTTCCCACGGGGTAAGAAGTATTCGGGCCGCCAAATTGTTGCAGATGAAGGGATATAAAAATGCCGTTGATGGCGGTGCTTGGACGAACCTCCAAATAATCAGGGATAAACATCCTCTGGCTGCAACGGCAGTTGAACAAAAATAAAGTAACGTGGCGGCCATCAGTCTACCTGAAGTCAAGTCGTTAACAAAATCAGATATGAATAGTATAAATATTAATCCAGATTCTGGCACCAAAGCGGAAACAGATGAAAATGTTTTATCACTGAACGGTTTTTCTGTGATTGAACGATGTGTACACAATATTAACTCACATGAGTTCATGTATCTGAAAGACCACCTACTTATTTTCGTACTGGAGGGAAGCCTAAATATTGTTTACGGGAAACAGATTTTACAGGTAAATAAGAACGAAATGATATTGCTTAAAAAAGCAACGTTGATCCAATATGAAAGGTCAGGAAACCATGAAAATAGTAACCTGTTCGATTGCCTAACGTTTTATTTGAAAGACGATCTGGTCAGATCTTTTTTAACCAGCACCGAATTGAGCATTAGTAGGCTGAACATAAATGATAAACTCTACACATCCGTTGAGCCCATGGATGAATGCCTGCAAGCATTTGCCCATTCACTAAAACCATATTTTAAGAATGTTGCTAAAGTAGCTCCAAGCCAGCTTCGTCACAAAATGATGGAGTTGTTGTACGATACGGCGGTTTGCAATCAGGTCATGTTTCAGCAAATACTGCTTTTGCAAAATCCTGTACGGACCGACTTAAGTGATGTAGTCGAACTTAATTATGCGACACCCGCTAGCATACAGGACTTAGCCTATCTTTCAGGCCGAAGCTTATCGACTTTCAAGCGTGATTTCCAGCAAGTATACAACTTGCCACCCGCAACCTGGATAAGAGAAAAGCGACTGAAAAAAGCAAAAGAAATGCTTGAAACAACAGGCATGTCAGTATCTGAAATCTGTTATTCCTTAGGATTTGAAAATGTGTCTCATTTCTCGAGGATATTCAAACAATATCATGGCGCGGTTCCAACCAGCTTAAGGCAAGTCCTCTGAATATCGAGGGTTTAACCAACCATTGAATAATTGAACTAAATAGAACAAAAATATAGGCTTATTAGAAAAGACAATCAATAGAAATTAGTCCTTCTTTGCATGACATAAATTTATAATAATAATGAAAAAAATATTTATAGTATTATTAAGCATCTGCTCAACTATGGTAATGGCGAAAAGCGAACCAAGTTCATCAACATCAAAAAGAACACACTTATCAGCAGGCCATAAGTTGTTTAAGGTATCAATACCTGATAACAAAGATAAAAAAGCAATTCTTTCCGTGATCGACACCTATATTGAAGGCTTACGCTTGGGTCGGGTTGACCTTTTAAAAAAGAGTTTTTACAAGGATGCTATCATGTATGGTTTTTCTGCCGAGAACGAGATAACTGAAGGCAGCGTCCAGCATCTATACAACATCATCGAAAAAGATGGGGCGCTCTCAAAAGTTACCTCGGTAAACAGCATTCTTCACCAGACGGCTAACACCGCATCTGTTCTTGCCGAACTAAAAAACACTTCCCCAAATCATAATTCGACTGATTATTTATCTCTGATGAAAATTAAAGGCGAGTGGAAGATCATCTCGAAGGTGTATCATCTATCGCATGCTAAATAATATTAATTCTTATCAAAAAAACGAATAGTCATTCGACAAATATCTATTTAACATTAAGTTTTAAAATATGCCAGCTACAAAAAACATTAATTCTATCGCTGATTATAACAGCATAATTGCTGTAGCAAAATTATACGTTGACGGTTTGAAGACCGGAAATATTGATCAGCTAAAACAGACGTTTCACCCTGAAGGTTTAATGGCAGGATACATGCCCGATGGTCAACTGACGACCAAACTGAAATTTCTGTTTGACTTTACCGAAGAGAATGGCGACGCCGCAAATCTAAAGGCCCATTTGAGCATTTTGCATAAAACAGAGACAGCAGCTGTTGTACTTGTAGAACTAGAAGATTTACAAGGTGGTGTAGGTTCTACGGATTACCTTTCCTTATTATTGATCGACGGAAAATGGAAAGTATTGTCTAAAGTATTTAACCTGTATTGGGGATAGTGATCACAATGATGTAGAGATCTGGTAATTTAGTTTGATCTAGTCCCCGATAGTTGCGTTGGTTGAAGAAGGCTGTAAAAAGCCTTCTTTTTCGTTTGTTAATTTTTACCTATTGCCATTTTTGGATGTAACTATAACCCAAATGGTCAAATATTCCCTATTAATTGAACGCTAGTGAGAATAATCAGGTGACTTTGGTAAGGCAAAGAATAAAGCCGCAAAAGTTTGAAATATAAATCAACTTCTGCAGCTAAATATTAGTTTGAAATCTGTTTAAACGATCAACTTGTCAATTCTTAATTGATCGAATAGATCAAAAAGGGAATCCTGGGTCTGCATATAAACGTTAAACCCTAATTTTCGACTTTTAGACATATCTGTCATGATCTCTATAGGTTTGCCCAGGTCAAGATCCGTATGCCATGGAGAGGCTAGCCTGTCCAGTTCTATTTCGCCTAATTCATGTTTTTGTGCGATCTGCTTCCATACATCAGCATCATCATTCATCTGATCCTGCAAAGCGTGCATCGTACCATCCCAGTTACCGACTTCAATACCAAAATAATCTGCCAGTCTCGGCCAAAGCCATTTCCATCTAAAGATATCGCCATTGACCACATTGAATGCTTCGTTCTTCGCCGCACCTGTTTCCGCCGCCCAGATTATGTGCTGCGCGAGAACTCTGGCATCCGTAACATCAGATATCCCATTCCACTGGGTTGCTGAGCCGGGCCACTGAAATTTTCGGCCAGTCTCTCTGCAAATCGTCGCGTAGACCGCTAGCGTGGTACCAAGGTTCATCTGGTTTCCTACTGCTTTTCCGATCACCGTATGTGGTCGGTGGATGCTCCAGGAAAAGCCGTCTCTTTCCGATGCGGCATAAACCTCGTCCTCTTGATCATAGTAAAAATTCTCAATTTTGCGGCGAGGCTGTTCCTCACGGAGCGGAGTTTCAGGTAAGTAGCCATCTTTTCCATAAGCTTCAAATGGACCCAGGTAATGTTTTAGCCCTGTCACTAAACCTACATGCTGAACAGAGTTCTTAGGTGATAGTACATCGAGCAGGTTACGAACTGATAAACTATTGACCTCAATGTTTTTAGCTTCCGTATCTCTCCGCATCCAGGTTGTGATAAAGATATGTGTAGGCATTATAGATGCTAATGCTTTCTCCAAATTCGGCTTATCCAGCAGATCAACTGTTACAGGTATTATCCCATTAAAACCATCAGATGGATTCCGGGATAAACCATAGGTTTCCCAGCCCTTATAAACAAGCTCTTTTGCGAGGTGGCTGCCAACTATTCCAGTGGCACCGACCACTAAGGCTATTTTCTTCATATTAATCTTTGATTCGAACATTCACCGTGAATGCCCTAAGCAGACAAAGTTCTCTTGCTCTCTAGATTTACCAAAGGATCTATGTCAAAAAAATCATGTGATCTATATCAACTCAACCCCTTGCTAGTCTGCTCAAAGTTTCTCTTGTTATACCGAGATAGGATGCAATCAGAGACCTGGGAACTCTAGGAATTAGTAAAGGGTAAAGAAGCAAAAACTGGTCATACCGCTGTTTAGCGGTTTGGCTCATCAGCGAAATAATACGGCGTTGCAGTGCTACATATCCTGATTGCGCTTTCTTACGAAAAAAATATTCCATTTTTTGCATTTCAGCACAAAGCTTTTCACGGTTTTGCTGGACAATATAATAGGTAAGGGCATCCTCCAGACAGATGACATCTAGTGTTGCCTTTTGGCTCAATAGGAATGCCTCTGGATCAGAGATCCACCATTGTTCCATCGCAAATTGAACAATATGTTCTTTGCCTGATTCATCAGAATAGGATGATTTAAGAAGACCTTTGGCCACGAAATAATCATTCGGAGCAAAATCACCTGCCTGGATAAGATATTGATTTTTTTTAAATTTTCGAGAACTAAAATGAGATAAAACGTATTCAAATTCTTCATCTGTCAGAAATACGAGGTCTTCAATCTGCTGCCGTAGTGCGTTTTTCATCACATCTTCAAAAGCCATATATGAATTAACAAGAAATGAAATCGTAAATTAATGCAAAGGGAAATAGATATAGTAAAATATAAGAATCGGAAAAGCCCATAGCAACTTTGCTACAGGCTTCATATACCTAATTGAGGTTTTGAAGGTTAGTATTTAAAATCACAGTTCTGAGATTAAATCCGCTATCCTATTGGATATTCCGACTTCGTTATCATACCATGCGACCACTTTAATCAACCTGCCGATGGCTTTGGTCATGGTCCCGTCGACGATCGAAGAATGAGTGTTACCTAAGATATCTGATGAGACGAAAGGTTCCTCTGTATACTGCATGATTCCTTTTAATGAACTGTCTGCATAATGTTTCAATAAATCATTTATCTCTGCTGCAGTTGCTTCTTTTTGCAGGTTAATAGAAAGGTCAACTATTGAACCATCAATCACGGGAACACGAAAAGAATATCCATCCAATTTTCCTTTAAGATTTGGTAATACATCACCAATAGCCTTGGCGGCACCTGTAGTGGTTGGGATAATATTATATGCTGCAGCGCGTGCACGACGAAGATCTTTATGCGGCGCATCCTGCAGATTTTGATCAGCGGTAAATGCGTGAACAGTAGCCATATAACCAGATTCTACACCAAATTCTTTATCCAGAACATGCAAAATAGGCGCAATACTTCCTGTTGTACAAGAGGCTGTCGAATAGATCTGATCACCTCCGATTATTTCATTATTTACTCCATGAACGATAGTTTTTACCCCACCAGTTGCCGGAGCAGTAATTAGTACCTTCTTAGCGCCAGCCCTGAGATGAGCTTCAGCAGATTTTTTATCTGTAAATCTTCCAGTCGATTCAATTACAGCATCAATCCCTAGATCACCCCAAGGTAATTTTTCAGGATCTTTTTCACTTAACAGTTTAATGCGGTTTGCGTTAACGACAATATAGTCGCCATCGCTATTTACCTCTCCGGGAAAACGACCATGGCCGGTATCGTATTTTAATAAATGTGTAAGCGTTTCAATATTAGTCAGGTCATTAATGGCAACAACCTCAACATCTGTTTTGTCCTGTAAAGCACGCAACGTCATTCTACCGATCCTGCCGAATCCATTAATTGCAATTTTCATGTTGTTAAATTTATTTTGTTAAAAAATGTGATCATGATTTAAAGTAACCCTTATCCGTGAGGGTTTAGCGTCTGCTTGTCATTAGAAGTAATTAAACTCTAGCACTCAAAGCAATTAATCGGATGCGCTTAGGCTTTCAATTTCAAAATCTTGGGAGGAGGTTCTAAACGCTCTTCGGTAATCGGAGGGAGTTGTATTTAGGTGCCTTAGAAATACGCGTCGCATCGATACCAATCCCCCCAGACCGCATAATTCGGATATCCTTTCGATTGATATATCAGCAGTTTCCAAATATTTACGTGCAGCCTCAACCCTAATCTTTTCTACAAATTTAGCCGGCGGCATACCTGTTTCGCGATGAAACACACGTGTAAAGTTTCGCGTGCTCATATTCATATGTTCAGCTATGTCGCTAACTTCCATCTTCTCAAATATGTGTTCATTTATCCAGTTTTGAGTTTTTAGACCAATATGTTCGCGTTGATATATTGGCAAAAGATTTCCGAATTGAGATTGAAAACCAGGTCTCTTTAAATAGAATACAAGTTTCCGGGCAACTAGTACTGCCAATTCTTTAGTATGGTCCTGCTCGATCATAGCAAGTGATAAATCTATACCCGATGTTACCCCTGCTGAAGTAAATACAGGTCCATCATTAGTAAAGAACGGATTGGCATTTACATCGATATCAGGATATTCCTTACTAAGCTTTTCACTTAACTCCCAATGCGTAGTAGCTTTACGCCCTTTTAATAAACCTGCTTTAGCTAATACAAATGCGCCACCACATACTGATGCAATCCGCCTAGTATTGCTTTCGTTTCTGGATTCAAGCCATTTATAAAATTCTGTTAGAGCATTTTGATGGCTTTCCCGAAATTCGTTACCGGCAATTATCAACGTATCTATCGGAGTTTCGATATCTCTGGCGCATTGCAGGCATGCAATACTTATCCCTGAACTGGTTGCCAAATTTCTATCTGCAGAGGGTGCAACTATCCTGACATCATAACCAATCCGTGTATCGGAACTTTCTAAAAATTTGTTAGCATTATTAAAAACATCGGCAGGGCCTGCGAAATCAAGCAACATATTACCTGTCATAGCTACTATAACAATCAATCGCTTTTTTGGGATTTCTTCTTGTTCCATATCCCAAAATTACAGAAACAAAAAAATGTCTGAAAGGACATAAATTATACAATTTAGGCCAAAAAATTGAAATTTTAGGTAAGGCCTTAAGAAGTAGAACTGAATAATTGAACTAAGATAACACTTTCTAATTTCCATCCTTTGATAAACTAAAACAGAGAATATTCAATTTTACATACACTGACATAGATCAACTAATAGAGCATTTATGTTACGATCCAAATATTCTTAGAACATTAGCAGTTAATTCAAGTTTATAGGCTTATGTTTAATATTGAGAATAACATTTTTTTTCCTAAATTTTTTATACCAAAGCACAGATATTCCGATTATCAAAAGATAAACGGTAGAAAGCAGATAAATAACACCCGTGTTAATACCTACGGAAACCGTATTACCATTTTTCATTCCTTGCTCAGCATTTATAGAACACATTGAACACTGTGCGTAGCTCAGCTGGGGACAATAAAGTATTATAGATATTGCCAATAAAACACCAATTTTCTTGAAGGCACTTTTTGAAAGGAAGCTGCCCACCAAAAATTTCCTTTTTAAATTTTTTTTTATTTTTTTTGGAATGACAAAGGCATCATTTACCCTTGAGTATTGGATTGTTATCATAGTTTTTATATTATCATTATGCATTGAAAAAGTCTGGCGCTTAGTCCCCATCAATTAAGATATTTAGTATGGGTTTATATGTTTCCACCCTCCTATTATTTAAAAGGAACTTGCGCCTCTGAATTATCCTACTATCTGCTAGGTTTACCGGAACTACTATAGTTTCCTCATTATCATGCGATGCGAGATACAATAATTTCCCTGTTCCACTTGAAACAAAGCTACCACCCCAAAACTGAGTTACCCCATCCTTTTCATAACCAACCCTATTAACACTGACTACTGGTATTGAATTTGCAATTGCATGTCCCCTTTGACTGATCTGCCAGGCGGCGTATTGATCCTGATTTTCTACCTCGTCTTGATTTCTCTCCCAACCAATGGCTGTTGGATAGAACAATATCTCTGCACCCATTATTGATGTGATTCTAGCAGCTTCAGGAAACCATTGATCCCAGCATATCAAGAGACCCACTTTCGCAAATTTAGTTTCAAAAACCTTGAAACCAAGATCACCTGGGGTGAAATAAAACTTCTCGTAATATCCTGGATCGTCCGGAATATGCATTTTACGATATTTACCTAAGCACCTCCCATCCGCATCTATCACTATTGCGGTATTATGGTATATTCCAGGTGCTCGCTTTTCAAACAAAGAGGCTATTATCACAATATTTAATTCCCTAGCAAGTTCTCCAAGTGATTCAGATGTGGGTCCCGGTATAGTTTCAGCTAGGTCAAAATTTGAGTAATCTTCTACATCGCAAAAGTAAGTTGTTGCAAAAAGTTCCTGTAAACAGATAATATCTGCGCCCTTTGCAGCAGCCTCCCGGATTTGGTGTATAACTTTTTCCAAATTCTGGTTTTTTATCTCAGAACATTTCATCTGAACTAGTCCAACATTTATTCTTTTCATACGAATCATGCATATAAGCAAACCAAATGTTTAATTCTTAGACAAAAGAAAAACATACTAATTGGTACCTGCAAATATATAAATAAATAGATATCATATAAATCAATTTCGCATTATCTTGAATAAAAGCATTCAATTTAGTATGTTTAAAAATTGGCTTTACATTCGTTATTTTAGCCCAAGAACTTATTGTGCTACTTTGACTGGAAAATCTGATGAGAAGCTGAAAATGCTAGCGTATTAGTTTCACTAATACAATTGTTGATGTCTACAAACTGCTTGTTGGTGTATAATATTTCAGCTATCTAGAATTGAACACTATAATTGCGCTCGAATAACATGATTTTAGGAATTTTATTTTGGTTACAGCTATGAAATTCAATAATTCTTTTTAATGCAACAAAACCTCAGAAAAATCTTAAGTCTTAAAGGTCATTGGAAAAAAATATCTGCAATCGTTGCGGTAAATGCAGTTTGGACTATTTCAGTTTTCCTGCTTTTTATTTGGTTCCAGGGACAAGAGAAGACCTTTCAACAATTTGGCAAAGGAGACCAATTTTACTTGAACCTGATATATATGATCATGAAAGGTTCTTTTGTTTATTATATCCTCATTTTTTACCTAATAATTCCATTAGTGAGGAGGCCAACTAATAAAAAAATATGGCTTCAAGGTATTTTGTTTTTCGTATTGTTAACTGTCTATGAATATTATCATAATTACTATGTAAGATTTCCGGATTCAGCGGAACATGAAAGTATTCCAGTACGCACCTTTTTTCTGACTTCATTTTTCCTTGATTTTATTGAGGTGTTAGTTTCTGTATTCATTGCCACTTTAGTTGTGTCGAACGAAATGCGCAGACATAAGTCGGAATTGGAAAAAGAAAAATTAAAGGCAGAGTTAGCTGCAATCAAATACCAAATTAATCCGCATTTTCTATTTAATTCACTGAGTTTTATTTACACAAAAGCTATAAAAAGCAGCCCAGAGGCAGCTCACGCCGTGGGGCTTCTCTCAGAAATAATGAGTTATGCGCTCGAGGAAAGGGACGAGTTTGGAATGATACCAATAGCTGTAGAAGTCGCACAATTGAATCGTGTAGTTGAAATGAACCAAATTCGGTTTAACCATAAACTAAAGATTAAATACGATGAAAATATTGAGGTGGATAATGCTCAGGTGCCAATCTTCATTCTTGTAACATTAGTTGAGAATGCTTTTAAACACGGGGATTTGACCGACGAGAAATATCAGTTAACCATTGAGCTAAAGGTTACTGAAAGCAAGATTCATTTTTGGGTACGGAATAAAAAGAAGAAGGGTAACAAAGAGCCATCCAAAGGAATCGGATTAAACAATGTCCGACAGCGTCTGGAGATGATGTACGGCAGTGAACATTCTTTCACTATTGAGGAAGATGAGGATTATTACATGAGTCACGTAGCCATTAACTTTTAATATATGATCAACTGTATAGTGGTGGATGATGAAAGCCACGCCATAGAATTACTGACCATACATATCGGTCAAACACCATTCCTAAAACTAATAGGAACAGCATCCAATCCTGCAGAAGCATTAGTTTTATTGAACACCAAATCTGTTGAACTGATATTTCTGGATATTCAAATGACGGGCATGTCCGGAATCGAATTTTTACGCTTATTAAATGGAAAATACAAGGTAATTCTCACCACGGCATTTAGGGAATACGCTCTAGATGGATTTGACCATCAAGTATTAGATTATCTTTTAAAACCGATTTTGTTTCCCCGTTTTTTACAGGCGGCGCAACTGGCTCAGACGACTCCAACCCCTGTTCAAAAAGAACCTGATAACTTTATAATGGTCAAAACAGAACTTAAAGGCAAACTTGTAAAGATTAACATAGAAGACATTATTTACATAGAGGGAAAAGGGAGATTCATTTCGTTTCACACCCGTAATGGCGAGGAGGTTGTAGTATTGCTGAATATCGGGAATATTGAAGAAAGGTTACCCGTCGATCGATTTTTTCGTGTACATAAATCCTTTATTATCGCTATCTCATCAATAAACATGATCCAGGGAAATATGCTGTATTTGGAATCTACTAAGCATCCAATACCTCTTGGACAAAGTTACCGTAATGTTTTTATGCAACAGATGCATGACAAAGTTATCACCAATAAATCCAAAGACGATTCCGATTTTTTATCCTAATCATTTATTATTTAACAAAAAAATCAAAATTACAGAAAATGACAAATACCAAATTCAGTGTATCGAACAATTCAAAAACTAAAACAGTGAAAAAACTAGTAATCTTAATTGCTTTCATGCTAACAACAATCAATTTAATAGCACAAAGTAAAAAATCGAACAAGATGATCAACAAGGATCATTCCCTCGTAGAAGCTAATGGAAGAGCGCAAGATGTTAATATTAAATCATCAGACCAGGCTGCAGGACAACCTGTAGAAAACAAGGAACAAACAAGCAAGCAAAACATCATCGCCATATTACCAATTCCTTTCGTAAACTCAGAAAGTTTATCCAGTTCTGAAGAGATGGCAAAGTTTGCACAGAACGATATATACAATCAGTTGGTTGATAAATCAAAAAACATATTCCCACTTGTTGTTCAAGACCTAAGGATAACCAACAGTTTATTAAGAAAGGCTGGAATTGATTATAAAAACATTGATGAAACTCCGATTGAAGAACTACAAAAAATTTTAAATGTGGATAATATTTTAGCTGCTAAAGTTTCTTATACGCTGAAGACCGTCCAAACGACCAACTCGGTTGGTAGTGGAACTACGACCGTAAAAGACAACAAAAAAATAACAGGAAGTGACTTTTCAAATTCAAATACTATAACTGGCAACACATATAGTTATCAGGTATATTTTGATCTATATAAAGATAATTCAAAGATTTATACTGAAGCGCGCAAACCTTTCCTAAAACAAAAAGATAGCTGGAAAGATGCAACAAGTTACCTTTTGAAAAGATGTCCGATTTATAAAAAGTAGAGTTCTAACATTACATTTTTTTGAAGTAACGTCGTAGTTAGAAGTTAGAACAGAGCACGAGCCATAAATTTTAAGGCTAAAAAATAAAGCATATGATATCAAACAATTTTATTGTTCAACCCGATGGTGAACCAACGTATAGAGTTCGCCCGTCTGTAAACAAAGGGGTCATGGCCTATCTGGTATACATGGCAATTTTTTACACCATTTTTATTATCATAAAAATAGATTACACCAGGATTAGTGAAAGTGCGGATACGCTTCTTCGTTGGTTCATCCCTTGCACTGTTGGAATGGTGATTGTTCCTGTCATTTTTGTTAACATCTATGGATGGTGGAAGCCCGCGATGTATGAACAGAGACGACTATCCTCCCGGGCTCATATTATACCTATCATATTCGCATTAATTGCAGTTGGTAATTTAATTTTCGGTGATTGCAGCAGATTAACACCTGGGATGTGGCTAATACTGGTTATCGGTAGCGTTTGCGTGGGATTCAACGAAGAGATGATTAACCGTGGACAACTTATCGTTGCGCTTCGCAGCAAGTATGGAGAAAAAGGCGTTTGGCTGATTTCAACATCAATGTTTGCATTGTTTCATTTACCAAATATATTTTTCGGAACAGGCCTAGCGGGACTGATCCAAGTACCCATTTGTTTTTGTATTGGATCAGTTTTTTACTTAGCACGCCGAACGACGGGTACACTTCTTGCAGCCATGGCATTACACGCAATCTGGGACTTTTCCGTTTTTGCTGCTCAATCAGTTTTAATGGGTATTATCGGACCCATTTTTGGAATCGTGGCGGTGGTAGTTGTTATTATCGAGTTAGGTCGCGAAAAGAGTAAAAACTCGCCAGAATAAGATTATAAACTTCATAAATTTAGCAAATAGTGCTTGACTGACCTAGTTGTTAAATTTGTGGAGTTGATTGCGTCAAACAATACAATTAGATATGGAAAAAATTATAATCAGAAAAGTCATGGTTAATGACATTGGTGCCCTGCAAGAGATCAGCAGACAAACTTTTGAGGAAACTTCCTCAGAAAGTACCGGTAAGGAAAATATGCAAATGTATTTAAATGAGGAATTTTCAATTGAAAAATTAACTAGTGAATATAATAATTTCGGATCTTGGTTTTACTTCGTGTTGGCAGAAGAAAAAGTTATTGGCTACATGAAGTTGAACGAGAGTGGAACAGAAAGTGAATTGAAATTTCACCACGGGCTCGAGATTCAAAGAATATATGTCCTGAAGGCCTATCATGGAAAGAAAATAGGTCAACGTTTATATGAACATGCAATCAGGGTTGCTAATGACCTTAAATGCCTTTTTATTTGGCTGTGTGTTTGGGATGAAAATCTCCAGGCCATACACTTTTATCAGAAAAACGGATTTATTGAATTTGACAGGAAGACTTTTAAATTGGGCAAGGAACTGCAAAACGATATAGTAATGAAGAAAAACTTAGATTAATGGCATATTGCTTTTACACTTTCTAATTTTAATGGTGTGACAACTCCTTTCTTATACGACTTAAAGATTGAGGCGTTATTTTCAAATAAGAGGCAATGTACCTTTGGGGTACCTGCTTAATTAATACTGGATAGCGCTTTAATAACTCTAAATACTTCGTCTTTGCGTCTCCAAAGTTTAGAAAATCGTTGTCTTTGATTTTATTAAGCAAAGTAGATTCGCTGATGCTTTTGAAGAGGATGAATAAGTTAGGCATTTCCAGCAGAAACCGTTCAAAGGTTAAAAAGTTAATTGTATAAACGCCACCACTAACTACCGATTGTATTGCTTCGTTAATGGGTTGTTTATTATAATAACTTTCCAGATTAGCAAAAAATTGGTTTTCTCGAATAAAATGTTTTGTTATATCATCACCGCTCGCATCAATGCCAAATATTCTTAAGATACCACTATCCAAAAACAGGATCTCAGAGACCACTTCGTCAAGCTCTTGGATGTACTCCCCTGCTTTAACACTACGATACCTGAAATGCATGGCGAGAGTTTCGATATCACTCTGGGACAATATTCCACCGAAAGCCAGGGCTGATTTTAATTTATCCATTATATCACTATTTTCTGTGCAAATATACTTTCTGCACATGCAATAACCGAGTCTTTAGGGTTTATAGGAACCCATTGAAGTTCCCTCCTAGCTTTACCTAAATCAATATTTCTCTTTACAATTTCGAGTAAAACCGGCTTCAATATGGGCTGAAATATGGCAATTATCCTAGTAAGAAAGTTAGGAATTTCTGTAGAAGGAATTTTTCTTTCGGGATAATTCGCTTGTAATATATCAGCGACATTCTTCAAAGTTAAATAATCTGATGATGCAATATACCTATTTCCAGCAGCATGCGGGATTTCCATTGCTTTTATCAATAAATCTGACACGGATCGCACATCAACAAGCTCGAAGCCAATTTTTGGTATCACTGGAAAACTCCTATTTAATAACGAAATGACAATATTGGCAGAAGTACCAAAATCTTTTTCGATTACTGGGCCAAGGATAGCGCCAGGGCACACGGTTACAAGTTCCAAATTGGATTGGCTATCTCGAATAAAATCCCAGGCAGCTCTTTCTGCAATTGTTTTGCTCTTATAATATGGCGTGATATCCTTTTTGCTATGCACGTCTGTCCAGTCATTTTCATCGAACACATTATGAAGATCTGCAGAACTCCTGCCATAAGCAATTGCTGCAAGTGCTGAGGTCAACACCACGCGTTTGACATTGTTTGCCGCTGCTGCTTTCAAAACATTCAAAGCTCCATTTTTGGCGGGAATGATTAATTCGTCATCACTTTTGGGCAACTCTCTCGGAAATGGAGACGCGATATGTTGAACAAAGTCTAAATCTTGGGTTAGTTCTTTCCAAACATCAGGATCAGTTAATTCGGCAACTGCAAAGGTGATATTATGCAAATACTGCGTATGCATTCCAATAACTTCCTTTATCGAATCAATTCTCTTTTTATCCCGCACCGTTCCAATAACTTGATATCCTTTATTTAAAAGCTGGACAGCGGTGTGTGATCCCAAAAAACCTGTAACACCAGTAATCAAAACTTTGTTGTTATTCATAATATTTGAATTTGTATAAAGTTGAGGCATCTTCTGCAGTTGACAATTACCAAATGGTAAGAAATAAAATATCAGTCAGAACCAAATCACATCTGATCTTAAGGATCTTAAATCGTATTATGAGAATATTTCGCTAACTTTAGATATGAGAGATATCGAGGCACCATTTGAACTGGATCTCGATGGTCGGCACATGCGTATATCAGAGCATGAATTGGCCGGAAAAAGAGTATTCCATATCAGCTTCGGAAAAAGCGAAGCCGCGCTGGTGATCTCGATCGGGATGAGTGCACGTGGGGAAAAGTTCTGGACTTCTATCCCTGAGGGCCGCCAAAAGGAGGCAAGCGAAATAGGAAAAATGATAGCGAAACATATTCGCGCTAAAAGGAGATAAAAATATGTGTTATTACAATGGCCAAAAAGTTACGAGAGCTGAGTTTATCCAGCTCAAACAACTAGAGAAAGCGGTAAGAAACTATGACTTTTTGGATAAAGGAGTCCATAATGGTTTTAACTATGCCCCCTGTGCGATAATAGTCCCAACAGATGACCGCAGGGATTTTGAAATTCAGCAGGCAGAATGGGGATTTATCCCCGGATATGCGAAAGACCGGGAGGATGCCAAAAAGTTTAGGGGCATGTACACAACCCTTAATTTTAAAGCGGAAAACCTTTTCAAAAACGAAGCCGGCAAAAAATCGATGTGGGCTGAAGCCGCACGTCAACGTAGATGCCTTGTGCTTTCCACCGGAATAATAGAATCCATGCACGTTCCAACTTATGGAAAGAAAGGTCAATTGCTGAAAGCCACAGAAAAAATCCCCTACCAAGTTGGCATTGTGGACAAAGAATATTTCTGGTTTCCGGGAGTATATAATGATTGGTTTGACAAAGAGGCAGGGCAATGGGTGAGAACTGTAGCCTTCGGCACAACTGCGGCAAACGGGGTGATGCGGCAGATTCACAATTCAAAAAAGCGTATGCCTACTATCCTTACCGATGACCTCGCATGGGAGTGGTTAATGGAAGAGCCCAGCGAAGAGCGATTGACCGAAATAGCGCTAACCCAGATTCCCTCGAAATTGATGGAAGCATGCACGATAGATAAGGACTACCGTTTCGCAGGCGAGGCGACACCATTGGAATATCCGGAGCATCCAGCGCTTGATATGAGCTTTGTCGATACCGAAGAGTTAGACTTTGACCATTGGAGAAATTAAACATTAAAACGCCGTGTTATTTTGGTTTGTAGGTTGCGGTATCTACGACTAACTGTAATAGCGTTGCATCATCGATTGGGAATAGCGTTTCCATTGCATGTTGGCTTAAGCGTTCCATTGACATTTCAAGCGAACGTAAGTCAAAAAGTCTAATGGTCTCTTTCCCCTCCACTGAACATGCATTGTAATCAATTGTTTTTTTAGTGGCATCTAAATATATAATATGCGCATCCACATTATGTATGATGGGATGGACAATTTTGAAAACATGATCATGATACTTAGTTCCTTTTGTAGCTAGCACTTCGTAAGACCCCTTGAGACTAGAATTGCAAAAACCACAACTTGGAACCAAGTTTAAGGGATGAAATGAATATTTGGGATGTGCTGCATTGTTTATGAAATGATCGACTGGTTTTTCGCTTCTCGCCAAGAGCTTCATACAATAGACACATCTAAAACGAGTCGCAAGCAAAAGGTGTTTTATAATTTCATGTTTTATTGCAGTAGACTTTACCTCTCCGTCATACCAAACCCTCTTCTTCGATTGCCCATAAGTATTTTGATAATGACGGCCATATTTTATACGCAAACTTTTGAGCTGCTCCATTTCTTCTTTCGAGTATTGATAGGCAGCTTGGTAATCAAGATTTATCATGCCCTTCCCTCCAGATATTTTTCTCCCTCTGCAATTAGTGCCATTAGTGGATCCTCTGCGCTAAATGAAAATTTGGCTATTTTGTCTATTATTCTCCGGATTTCCTGAAGCTCATCTGAACTCGAGTTTATCAGGAAGGCCAACTTTCGCAAATCCATTTCAAAAAAATGGTTTCTTACAGTCCTCACTTCAAAAATCTTATATAGGATTTCATCGGGAGACCAGCCAAAGGTGTCAAATTTTAACGCCTCGGCATCGATTTTTGGTGCCTTTCCCTTCAACGCTATAATTTCAGAGCTATTTCCGGGAAGATCGGACACGAAAAAATGAGAATGCGATGCGATCAGGAAATGAGAACCATGCCATATCTTAAAAATCTTTTTTAAACTATGGATGTAACCCATTTGCCAATTGGGATGCAAACTTGTCTCCGGTTCATCGATCAGTACCAACGAATCCTGTTCAATGCTGGTCTGAATTGCAATCATTGTAGTTAGAAAATGGAACTCCCCTGAGCTTGACTGACTTGCATCAAAGGGCTGGTTCACTCCATGCTTAAATAATAAAGAGGCCGACGAGATCAAATCAAGTTTTCTTAAATGGGTAAGCATTCCCAATTCTTCCAAAACCATAGACTGTTCCAAAAGGTTGAACTCTAGGAAAGATGTTTTTCCAAAAGAAATAGAATCGATTTGTGATCTAAGGTTGATAAACTTTACTATTTTATCTATCAATCTAGTATTCCCCTTAACATTAGCAATATAGTAATCTACAGAGAATGGCTGCTGCTTACGTTTGCTGAATTTTTTATAATCGTTGAATAAGGAAGTGAACTTTTTATTAGTCAATTTCCCGGTGAAGAATATATTTTTATATCTGTAGGTATAGTTTAATCCTAAGTAATCCTGATTGTAACCCAAAAATGACAGGATCTCCTTGATGAAAAATATTGAACCAGCTGATTGGATATAATCAAATAAAAGTGGAAGGGAATTATTCAAAAAAGCTCCAGCCCTTGCGGTATTATTCGAGTCGCGAAGGCCGAGATATACATAAAAATCCCCTATTTCGTTTTTCTTTGCCCTAAATCGATCTAATGCTAAGAATGAAACTGCTATGATTTTTTTGGGTAGCAAGAGTTGATTTAGATTTATTTCCTCCTCGTTATTATCCCTAACTAACCAAAACTGATATGGAGACTTTTCATTTTTACCAGGTATTCCCGTCTTTCTATTCAGTATCCTGTAATGGTCTTCATCGATGCGGTATTCAACAGCATAGCTGTATGGCAATGAACGTTTAGTTTTTTTATTCGCATGAAGACTATCTTGTAATTCTTCAAAAATCTCAATAATAGTAGAAAGAATCAGGCTTTTCCCACTTCCGTTTGGTCCAATTAAGAGCGTGGTATAGGGAACTTTCTCTGATAGTTGCTCATCCAGGTTGGTAACGAAATCCATTCCCTTATTAATCGTTCCAAGAGTAGGGTGGTTGTAAACCCTTAAGCTAAGTAATTTGAACATTGATTTTGAGTTGCGTAATTTTGTGCAAGATATAAATTTCCTTTTTCTGTCAAAGCCTAACTAAAAAAAGGACAAAAAGTCTATCATCAAAAATGGCTCTCGCTTTGAACTATTAAGTCATGGCAAAAATATTAATTCACAAAATTCAATGGTTTTTCCACATTTCTATATTTACTAACATTTTTAGCTTTATGTTTGTTGTATAATTTTCAAATACTATAAATATTAGTATTTAGGATTTCGATGATCATGGATACAAAAAAGGAAATTGTTCAAAAACTACAGCAGGATATCTTGCTTTGGCAGGGCTTCAAGCCAAAATCTGCCTGTAAGACTGAACGAATTGGCCTGGGTGAGATTGAAGATTCTTTTCCGGGAGGTGCATTTCCTAAAAAGGCCATTCATGAATTTATTACTGTTTTTCCTGAACAGTCGGCAGCTAGTGACGGCTTTATAGCAGGACTTCTATCAGCTCTTATGGAAAACGGTGCCGCCTGCATTTGGATAAGCACTTCTCGCCGGCTATTCCCTGCATCACTGGGCCTTTTTAATGTAGAGCCTGAACGGATCATATTTATGGACGTTGAAAGCGAAAAGGACGTTTTATGGATTGCTGAAGAGGCTTTGAAGTGTGAAGGGCTTGCCGCGGTGGTAGCAGAGCTAAATAACATCAGCCTGATTGAATCGCGGAGATTACAGCTTGCTGTCGAGACTAGTGGGGTCACTGGGTTTATCTTGCGCAAGGATGAAAATAAAAAGACCAGTACGGTCGCGACCGCGAGGTGGAAGATCAGTCCACTACCTTCTGATACTGAAGATGGAATGCCAGGGCTGGGGTTTCCACGCTGGCAGGTTGAACTCCTAAAGGTGCGGAATGGTAATCCAGGCAATTTTGTCGTGGAATGGGCGGGCGATAAATTTGAAGAAATCAAAAGAATGGAAACGCATACAATATGGTCTGATCAGGAGGGCAGGCAAATTGGATAGAAATTATTATGCAAAAGCGTTTTGTTTCCATATGGTTCCGCCAGCTATTGGCTGACTGGCAGGTTATCCGCCGACCGGAACTGGCGGAGGTACCTTTTGTCTTTGCAGCTCCCGACCACGGGAGCATGATGATCACTGCAGTAAGTCCCTTTGCCTCCAACTTCGGGGTTGAAACGGGCATGCGGGCCGCAGATGCGAAAGCAATCTGTCCCGGACTGGAAGTGCTGGACGATAAACCTGGCCGTCCGCGAAATCTCCTGGGTGGCCTTGGCGAATGGTGCGTTCGTTATTCTCCGATTGTTGCGATCGATGAATTTGGCATGGATGGCCTTCTGCTAGATGTTTCGGGATGCGCACATCTTTGGGGAGGGGAAAGGGAATATATCAAAGAAATTGTTTCGAGATTAAAGGGCAAAGGATATACAGTTCGACTGGCCATAGCGGACACACCAGGAACTGCCTGGGCAGTATCGCACTACGGCAAGATTACACCCCTGATCCCTTCCGGAGAAGAGGTAAATGCAATACTCAATCTTGTACCCGATGCACTCAGACTTGAGGAATCTGTGCTGGCAAAACTCCGTAAACTGGGCTTCTATCAGATAAAGAATTTTATCAGAATGCCAAGATCAGTCCTTCGAAGACGATTTGGTGAGGATTTTCTGCTCCGATTGGCGCAGGCTGTCGGAACGGAAGCTGAAATATTAACTCCTTTACAAGTACCAGTAATTTTTAGTGAACGACTGGCCTGCCTCGAGCCGATAAAAACTAAGGTTGGAATTGAGATTGCGATCACCAAGATGCTGGAGAACTTGTGCCGGCGCATGCAGGTAGAAGGAAAAGGCTTGCGTAGCGGAACACTTACGGGTTACCGAATTGACGGTAAAATTGTGCAGGTTATGATCGGCACAAGTGGTGCCACGCACAGCGTTAGCCATCTATTAAAGCTTTTTGAGCTAAAGATTGACCAGATCCGTCCGGGCTTGGGTATCGAACTTTTTGTTCTGGATGCGCCAAAAGTAGATGATGTAGAAATCCCGCAAGAACAGATGTGGACATCAACGCCAGGACTGGATGACAAAAGTGTAATGAGATTGCTCGATCGAGTTGCAGGTAAGGTAGGCCTACAGGTGATTAACCGATTTTTACCTGCCACCAGGTACTGGCCTGAGCGTGCGGTGCTTCGAGCATCTTCGGTAAATGAAAAGCCTATGTCTACCTGGCGGGTGGATAGACCTCGACCTACAGAGCTGCTACAAAAACCGGCCCCGATAGAGGTGATGGCATTGATCCCGGATCATCCGCCAAAGTTCTTTATATATAAAGGGGTCCGTCATCTGGTTGCTAAAGCAGACGGGCCAGAGCGGATTGAGCGGGAATGGTGGCTGGATCAGGGAGAGCACAGGGATTATTATCAGGTTGAAGATGAACAGGGTGGCCGTTATTGGCTGTTTCGTTCTGGCCACTACGGTGGAGAAGAAAAATACCAATGGTTTATACATGGTTTTTTTGCATAAAAAAGAGATGGATTATGGCATACAGCGAATTACAGGTTACATCAAATTTCAGCTTTCTGCGTGGAGCTTCCCATGCCCATGAGCTTATCGAAAAGGCAGAAGTTTTTGGATATAAGAAGATCGCGATTACCGATAGAAACACGCTTGCGGGAATCGTTCGAGCACATGCAGCTTGCCGCGAAAAAAACATCAAACTTATCCCTGCCTGTAGGCTAGATCTTTTGGACGGACCAAGCTTGCTTGCATATCCTACAGATAAGGATGCTTATGGCAGATTGTCTGCATTGCTCACCCTGGGCAATATGCGCACTGAAAAAGGCTCTTGCCATATATCTCGTGCCGATGTGTTTTCCCATAGCAAGGGAATAATATTCTGTCTGGTTATGCCTGGAGTGCTAAATCGACGGTTCGAATACGAACCCAGTTTTATCAATGCTGTTGCAGAATATAAAGATGCTCTTAATGGTCAGCTATACCTAGGCGCAACCCGTTCTTATATGGGCAATGATGATAAACTGATTTTCAGAACAAGCCAGCTTTCAAAATTTTATGGATTGCCCGTCGTTGCAACGGGCGATATTCACTACCATGACCCTTCACGTAGGGAGCTTCAGGATGTACTTACCTGCGTAAGGGAAAAGTGCACTATACAGGAAGCGGGATACAGACTGCACCAAAATGCTGAGAGGTACATGAAAGAGGTTGCGGAAATGGAGCGGCTCTTCAGAAAATACCCGAGTGCCATCGAAAATACAACTGTCATTGCAGAGGGGTGTAATTTTTCGCTTGATGAACTTAAATATGTTTACCCCGAAGAGATTAACCAAAGTGGACGCAGCCCCATGGAAGAACTGGAACACCTGACATGGAAAGGGGCGCACGAATTTTACGGAGAGAAAATTCCTCAAAAAGTGATCAACATGATTAATCATGAAATGGAGTTTGTAAAGCAGATGGACTATGCAAACTACTTTCTTTTTGTAGAGGATATTGTTAGGGAAGCAAGATCTCGCGGGATCCTATGTCAGGGACGAGGATCAGCTGCCAATTCTGCTATATGCTTTGTGTTGGGAATTACATCGGTAAACCCAATGAAGTTTGATCTGCTGTTCGAACGTTTTATATCACCTGCACGCAACGAACCGCCAGACATCGACGTGGATTTTGAGCATGAGCGGAGAGAAGAAATTATACAGTATATCTACGACAAATATGGCCGTGATCGTGCAGCAATTGTAGCAACAGTCACCCAACAGCATCAAAAAGGCGCTATCCGTGATGTAGGCAAAGCAATGGGACTATCTGTGGATACGATAAATAGATTATCAAGTTCTATTTGGGAATTTACCGATGAATGGTTTGAAGGAAAGCGTGTAACCGAACAGGGGCTTAACCCGAATGACCCGCATTTAAAAAAGACTTTGGAACTTACCGCTCAGATGATGGGCTTTCCTCGCCAACTTGGCCAGCACACTGGTGGCTTTGTAGTTACCCAAGGCAAGCTTACAGACCTTTGCCCTATTCTGAATGCCAGGATGCAGAACCGGACGAATATTGAGTGGAACAAAGATGATATAGATGCCTTGGGATTCTTGAAAGTTGATGTCCTTGCATTGGGCATGCTTACCTGCATCCGCAAGGCATTCGATCTTTGCAGAGACCATTATAACAAGCACTTCACCCTGGCAAATATTCCCCAGGATGACCCCGATGTATATGATATGATCTGTTTAGCTGATACCCTCGGTGTATTTCAAATTGAAAGCCGCGCGCAGATGTCAATGCTTCCAAGACTAAAGCCCAGGGAATTTTACGACCTGGTGATCGAGGTAGCGATCGTGCGTCCAGGGCCAATCCAGGGAGATATGGTTCATCCATACTTGCGAAGAAGAAATGGCGAAGAGCCTGTTGTATACCCTTCACCGGAACTGGAAGAAATCTTGGGACGAACGCTAGGCGTTCCTCTCTTTCAAGAGCAGGCAATGAAGATAGCGATAGTGGCAGCTGGATTTACCCCAGCTGAAGCAGATGGACTGCGACGCAGTATGGCAACTTTTAAGTTCAAGGGGCTGGTAAACCAGTACGAAAAGAAGCTTATAGATGGAATGATGAAAAAAGGTTATAGCGAAGAATTTGCGAAGCGTATTTTCAAACAACTCGAGGGTTTTGGTAGTTATGGATTCCCCGAATCCCATGCTGCAAGTTTTGCACTGCTAGTATATGTATCCTGTTGGCTGAAACATTATTATCCTGATGTCTTTGCCACGGCACTACTTAACAGCATGCCAATGGGTTTTTATCAGCCCGCACAAATTGTTATTGATGCTCAGAAACATACTGTTGAAGTCCGCGCGATAGATATAAACTATTCAACGTGGGATAATAAATTGGAAGAAAAATCAGGACGCTATTTTGCACTTCGCCTTGGATTTAGGCAGATCAGCGGAATCCGCAAGGAAGAAATAGAGATTTTGATAAATGCAAGGGCTGTAGGTTATAAAAGCATTACAGCTTTACGGGATTCGGGAATTTCAATTGCGACACTTGAACGGCTTGCCGATGCCGATGCCTTTGTTTCGATCGGACTAGATCGGCGACAGGCGCTGTGGGAGGTATCTGCATTGCAAGACATACCGGTGGAACTTTTCAAGGGACAGCCTTCGGAAAGCGTTTTGGAAACGCAGGTTGAACTGCCGCTAATGGGCAAGGGTGAACATGTAGTACAGGATTATGCTACGGTTGGGCTTTCGCTGAAAGCGCATCCGGTCAGCTTTGTTCGTCCTCAACTCGACATGCTTAATGTCCGCAGCTGCCATACGATCAACAATGAATCTACGGATGGTCAATTAGTTAAGGTTGCGGGCCTCGTGCTGGTACGGCAACGTCCCGGCACTGCTGGAGGCGTCTGCTTTATTACCATCGAAGATGAAAGCGGCTATTCGAACTTAGTGGTCTTTGAAAAACTTTTTGAAACCTATCGCAAGGAGATTTTGCACGCAAGACTCTTGATGGTTGAAGGACGGCTGCAGAGAGAAGGACAGGTAGTGCATGTGATCGTTAGCAAATGCTTTGATTTCACAAAGATGCTCGGGAAATTGCTACAGCGCGAAGCTGATGAACTGCCCATATTAACCCTGGCACGGGGCGACGAAAAAACAGCACCCTATCCTACCCAGAATAAAAAGACCCATGTCCGTGAACAGGTTTCAAAAGATGCGTTTCATGGTGGACGAAACTTTAAGTAAACCTACAGACGATCTCCTGTAGTCTAAGCCAATTAGAAATATGAAAACTAGTTGATGCCAATAATTATGAAGTAAGAATCGTTTTCTTTTTTGACGATAAGATCGAGATGCTCTTCGAAAGTAACCAGGTTAAGCACCTCATCTTTCAAAAAAGCAGTAAACACCTCCATATCAGTATTTTCTTTTATTACAACTTCAAGCGTTTCATTTGTTTTCCAATTTGTCGCTAATATTTCAGGATATGCACCCATTAGTAATGAAGGATATCCTTTGCGAGAAAAGGCTTCTGAAAGATGAACAGAAATTTCCCACATGTAAGGCTCAAGTTCTGGCTCAGTTGTAGTCCACTGCATACCCCTCTGCTCGTCTTTCCACATGTTGCCCAAATATTTTTCATTCAGGTGAACGCTGTAGCAATCGCCTGCCTGTTCTACAACAGCCTCAATGATTCCCTCATCACCTGCCATATCGAATACGTATCTCTCCATAGTTAGATTATCAAAACTGCTTTTTTATGTTGAAAGTTAGGCCATATTTTTAGCCTTAAAAAGAGCACTAATGAACAACAACAAGTCTTGTTAATGTACCAAATTAAATTGCAACACGCTTCAATCTCAATTGCCATTCCTTAAGATTCCAATGCTGTTTCTATAACATTATTTTACGTATTAAGTTTTGCCAATAACAGGTAAGCGCTACCTCCTATTAGCTAAATAGCATCTGTGCTTCACCCAGAACCTCTGCCATGTTTATTCCCGGGCCGAGTACAGCTGAAAAAAGATCACCGGTTTCCCTCAACCTATCAATAGCGTTAAAAATTGTAAAGTCCGCCATCTTCAATCCTGGCTTTACTTCTTCCCATAACAGAGGCATTGAAACGGTTGCACCAGGTTTTGGTCTGAGTGAATACACGCCAGCAATGGTAGCTCCAGGACGGTTCTGAAGAAAATCCAGGTACATTTTTCCACCGCGGTTAGAAATCATGCGTTCAAGGGTCGTAAATTTCGGTAGTTCTCTATTAACCTGACGTACTACAAGGTTGGCAAAAAGTTGGCTTTGTTCATAGGAATATTGAGCGCCAAGGGGTATATAAATGTGTATACCTGTTGATCCGGAGGTTTTCGGATAGCTTGGTACCCCGATCGCATCCAGTATCTCCCGGGTAACCTGCGCAGCCTTTATTACCTGATCGAATGTATTTTTATCCGGATCGAGATCAATTACACAATAGTCTGGATAATCAGGTGAGGTAGCTTTGGAAAACCACGGGTTCATTTCTATACAACCTAAGCTAGCCATCCATAAAAGTGTTGCCCTATCATACCCAAGAAGATAACTCTTTTCTTCTCCTTTTTCGTTTGTATGAGGCATTGTGTGCGCCCAATCTGGGGCAGTTTCCTTTACGTTCTTTTGATAAAAGCTTTGGCTATGAATGCCCCCCGGGTATCGGTTAAGCGACATGGGTCGGTCAAGCAGGTATGGTAACATCAATGGAGATATGGCATCATAGTAATTGAACATCTCCCTTTTGCTCACTTTATCTTCTGGCCAGTATAATTTTGAAAGATGGGTGAACTTCAAAGTATGTCCATCGATCTTTTTCTCCTGGGTATCGGACGACCCTGTTAACAGGAGGCTCTCTTTTGGCTTAAAGGCATTTTGTTTTGCTTGATTTTTGACTTTGACTTTTGGCTTATTGATCTTTCTGTCTGTTAATTCATGATCAAGATTAACTTCATCAATTATAGAGGCAGTATCCTTTTCATTTTCAAAAATAATGTCTTTAGGTCTTTTATCCTTACGCAGGCCTTTAAAGGAAGCCTGACGCAACTTTCCATCACTGGTGAGCTCTGCGAATTCAATTTCACAAATGAGCTCAGGCTTTAGCCACGTGGGTTTTGCGCCTAATCTTTGGGGACGGAATTGTGAGGGTTCATCCACATCAGGTGTCGATTCAAAATAGCATTTGTGAGTGGTCAGCCTATCGAATTCTGCCATCAGTTCCTTTTGTGTGCTTTGGTTGAAACCGGTACCAACTTTACCGATGTATTGCAATTTGCCAGATTCATTATAAACGCCAAGGGCTAATGCACTGAAATACTTCTCAGTACCTTCATTGCGTGTGTAGCCACCAATGATTACCTCCTGCCTACGTTTTGCTTTTATCTTGAGCCATTCGCGGGACCGGCTATCGGAAGAGTAAAAGCTGTCAGCTCGTTTGGCAATTATGCCTTCAAGCTTCATTCGTTTTGCGGCATCAAAAAAATCAATGCCACTGGTGGAGTATGCGGCGCTAATTTTAATGTTTTCATGATCTTTCGGAAGAACTTCCTCCAGTATCTTTCTTCTATCAGTTAGAGTTAAAGAAAGCAATGAATGTCCTTCGAGCCAAAGGATATCGAAGACGTAATAAATCAAAGTGGCGTCTTTGGTATTCTTCCAATTCTGTAAAGCACCGAAATCAGCAGTGCCATCTTTTTTCAATGCTACAATCTCACCATCTAAAATGGCAGAAAATGCCAGCTTGCTCAGTGCATGACAGATTGAGCTAAACTGTGAGAACTCCAGGTTATTTCTGGAATAGATTTTAGTCTCATTTTGTTTTAGATAGGAAATCGCCCGATAGCCATCCCATTTGACCTCATATATCCATCCAGGCTCATCAAAAGGTTCATTTACCAGAGTGGCTTTCATGACTTTAACGTCTGCAGGCATTTCTTCCTCTTCTGCATTTGCTAAGATTTCCGTAACGGATTCAGAAAATTTTAGCGTGTTGTTTTGACTTGAACTATTGGTATTTAACTTCCTTTTGGCATTTTTTTTCAATGGCTTTGTAGCTAGTTCTACCCAAACAGGAGCATGGTCACTAGCCCCCTCCCATCCCCTCACTTCTTTGTCTACATTCCCATCCTTTAGCTTTTCCGCCAAGTCGGAGCTGAGCAAAAAATGATCGAGGCGTAACCCAGCATTTCTATCAAAAGCTTTCCGAAGATAATCCCAATAGGTATAAATGGCCTCATCTGGATGGAGTATACGAATCGCATCTGTCCAGCCCTGTTCTATAAGATCGGCAAAAGCTTTTCTGATTTCAGGCTGAAAGAGTGCATCGTTCTTATATTTTTCAGGCTTATAGGTGTCAAGCTCATTTGGCATGACGTTATAGTCGCCAATGAGCATAACCGGCAACCCAGTGGCCATTAAGGTTTTTGCGTGCTTAACAAGGCGGCCGAACCATCGTTTTTTATATTCATATTTTGGACCTGGAAAAGGGTTACCATAGGGGAGGTATATACAGCCGACTACAGTATCAAAAGTGAATACCTCCAAGTAGCGGCTGTGGGTGAATTCGTGATCTTCTCCAGGAAGATCACGTCTAAGTTCCTTGATTTCTTTTTTACTTAATACCGCTACCCCGTTCCATGCTTTCTGACCATGCCAAATGGCATTATAACCAGCATCATTGATTTGTTTAACCGGAAAGGATTTATCCTCACACTTTAGCTCCTGCAAACACACGATATCTGGCTGAGCTGTTTCGAGCCATTTTAGTAAGGTAACGATCCTTCCGTTGATGCCATTGATGTTGTAGCTAGCGACTTTCATGAGTTAAAAAAGCCCCATAATTGGGGCTAATTCATTACTTTATTTTCTTCTCAATTGCTTTGCGCTGATTGCCTGCACTTGCTTTTGCATCTTTAACCTTCGCAGGTTTCACATCCAGTTTCCCTGCTTCGTATTTAATTTCGTGATCCTGGTTAGAAACAGAATTTCTTTCCACTTTAGTTCCTCTTGCCATAATGTCTATATTTTAGGTATACTATATAAACACCGATTTTTCAAAGATAGTTTGATTTTTCTTCTTTGAAGTTTTAGTTGAATACCAAATGCATGCTAGCTGTATTACTAGGCTCAATCATCAAATATTTGGTCATGTTAAAAATCTACCCTAGTTAATGCATCTGTAAAAAGTTCAAAGGCGAATTATCAAATATCCGACTTTTTGGTAATAAAATACATGTCGCTATCTAAAACATTTCGAATTAAGATAGATTAAAATCGATTTCCCTGTTTCATTTAATAATAGATAACTATATTGCCATTAACAAACTAATTACATTTAAATAATGACTCTCTCCCATCTAAAAATCCCCAAAGCAGATGATTGCGCAATAAATTTTCTGCAGCATATTGACCTAATCAGTCTATATATCCGTAAAAAAAATAATTTGAGCCGAAAGTTAGGCCATCGGTAAAATCAAAAATCTATTATGAAGATATTTAAAATTGAGATCGAGAATTTCCGCCTCCTCAAACACTTTTCTATGGAACTGGAAAATGATCTATCATTGGTCATTGGAAAGAACAATACTGGAAAAACATCCATCCTAATGATACTTGAAAAGTTTTTTAATTCATCGGAGAGAAACAAATTTCACTTCGATGATTTTAACATTACCTATAAAAAGCACATAAAGGAAATACTGGAATTAAATGAATTCCCTTTAAAAGCAGATTATTTAACCACTGGAATCAAACTGAAAGTGTTCATTTCTTATGATGAGTATGACAATCTAAGCAATATCAATCGGGTGATGATGGATCTTGACCCAGCAAACAATGTTGTAGTACTTGGTTTTGAGTATACCCTTGACCATTCAGGATACACAATGGCGAGAAAAGCACATCAGGAATATCAATTCCAAGAAAGCGAAAAGTTAAGAACCGATGCAAATTATAAGAAAAAAGGAACTTATGATTTCCTAAAACAGCACCAGGGAACTTTTTTTCAGCTAAATAAGAAATCGTTCGAATTCGACCATGCTACAAAAACAATAAACGAGGCGGTCTTTTTAGATCTGATTAAAGAAGAGATCGGCACTAAAGACATCATCAACTTCAAGTTCATCAGTGCGAAAAGAGAGGTTACAAATAAAGACGTAGATAAAACTTTATCTACACAAACCTCTCGAATTTACGAAAAGACAGAAGCAACAGATGAGCGGAATCAGGCCGTGGAGGACTTTAAAGAAAAACTCAGTGAAACCGATGACCATTTGAGTGACATCTATAAATCTATGTTTTCAGGGATTATAAAGAAGGTGAAGGACTTTGGTGGTATCAAAGTGAATGAGTCAGACATCGAAATCATTTCAACCTTGCAGCACCGTGAGCTCCTCAAAGGAAATACCACAGTGGTATATAAACATGATGACGAAAACCGTTTACCTGAACATTATAATGGACTAGGATACATGAACCTGATCAGTATGATCTTTGAAATTGAGATTCTTGTTCATGAATTTAAACGGGAAGCCGGAAAGATCCCAGCAGATATCAATCTGCTTTTTATCGAAGAACCTGAAGCGCATACCCATCCACAGATGCAGTATGTATTCATCAAGAACATCAAAAAACTACTTGGAGACGGCATTTCAAGGGAGGATGGCATCGTAAGGAAGTTGCAGTACATCATCAGTACACACTCCTCACATATCGTTGCGGATAGTGATTTCAACGACATCAAATACTTGAAAAAAGAAAGCCAGAACGGAGTAAGTGCGCTCAACTTAAAAGACCTCAAAAAAGATTATGAGGACGGAGGCAAACAATATCAGTTCTTGACTCAATATCTAACTATTAGTCGAGCTGAGATCTTTTTTGCAGATAAAGCAGTACTAATCGAGGGTGATACTGAACGTATCCTGATCCCGACGATGATGAGAAAGATCGATTTGGAAGAGAAACAGAGGTTAAAGGATGCGGGAGAGGAAGATAGGTTGTTGCCACTTCTATCCCAAAATATCTCCATAATTGAAGTGGGCGCATATTCCCAGATCTTCGAAAAATTCATTGACTTTCTGGGAATCAAATCACTCATTATTACTGATCTAGATGCGGTAGACGATGACGATAAGGCTTGCGAAATTTCAAAGGGCACAGGATACTCCAATTCCGCGCTTAAGTTCTTCTTTCCAACAAAGTCACTTTCAGAACTTATTACTATTACCATTACTGACAAATGTTTCGAAAAGACAGTCGGCAGCTGGAAGCAGAAACCTGATGGCAGACTTTGTATCGTTTACCAAACAGAAGAGGAAAGTTACCACGCCAGGAGTTTTGAAGATGGCTTCATCCAGGTCAACAGATCCTTTATCTCCACAAATAAGGAGACATTTGTCGGTCTAAAAAACCGGAGCAAATTTGATGAGGCTTCTAACAACTCCTATGTATTAGCCGCCGACTGCATAAATAAAAAAACCCATTTTGCGATGGACATAATCTACCACAGTGATCCCGAACTTAAAAGCTGGAAGATCCCTGCATATATTAAAGAAGGACTGTTATGGTTGAAACAAGATTAACATTAGAGCCAGAAGTACAGGAAATCTTTTCCATTATCGATCAGAAGAAAAATTTTCTGCTCAGTGGAGGTGCAGGAAGTGGAAAAACCTATTCCCTAGTCAAGGTTATCATCCAGGTAATTAGCGAAAACCCGACAGCAAAAATTGCCTGTATGACATATACCAATGCAGCCGTAAAAGAGATCGAGGAGAGAATAAATCACCCAAATCTCAACGTAACGACAATACATGATTTCTTATGGGATAATATCAAGCATTTTCAAAAAGAACTAAAGAAAACGCTGGTCGAGCTCTGCAATGACCTTACCGTGACGGCCATCTCTCTTGAAAGTCCAGTTCCTGTACCAAACGATTTCTTTGATACCTGTGAGGAAGGCATTCAATATAAGGAATTTCTAAGGCTAAAAGATGGAATCATTTCCCACGATGAGGTCTTGATTCTCGCAAGCCGCTTGTTCAGCGTTCACCCAAAACTGAGTGATGTGGTTAAAGACAAATATCCTTTCATTTTTATTGATGAATATCAGGACACCAGCAAAGCTGTCGTCGATATATTCCTAACTCATTTCAACCTGAGCAACCGCACAAATGTGATAGGTTTCTTTGGAGATGCAATGCAATCCATTTATGACGATACCATTGGCAACCTTGATGCGTATGCCAATAGCGTAAATGAAGTTAAAAAAGAACAGAACAGGAGAAATCCTAAAACAATCATTGACCTTGCCAACAAGCTACGCACTGATGGCATAATCCAAGTCCCCTCTAAAGATCCAACTGCGCCAAACATGCAAGGAGGCGTTTTAAAAGAAGGAAAGATTCTATTTCTCCACTCCCAAACAGCCAGCGTAAATGCAGCTAAAGAATTTCTGAAAAATAAGGAGGGCTGGAATTTCTCAGAGACCAAAGAAACCAAAGAACTTTATCTTACCCATAACCTCATTGCAAGTAGTGCTGAATTTAGAAACCTGATGGACATCTACGATAAAGATCTCATTTTAAAATACCGAACAAGAATAAAAGACTATATCAAAGAAAACGGCATTGCTACCGACTTCTCAAATAGTACTTTTGGAGAAGTGATCGAGGTATTGAAACAGGGAAAAACCGGAGCTGCACTGCGGCCAGTTCTACCCACACCTGCAATGAACACCTTTATCCTCGCCCATCCAGAACTTATGGAGGCTGCTCTGAAAAAAAACTACCACGAATTTTTAAAACTTTACATCCATAAAGACCACCTTGTTGACGATAAAAAAAACAATGAGGGAGATGAACAGAAAAAAGGATCGAAACGTGACTCATTAATCAAACACCTCTATAAAATTCAGAGAAATATTCACCTGTATCAAACCAAACGGTATAACGAATTTCTTCGCCTCACCGATTATCGGATTAACATACAAAAAATAGCAGATAAAAAAGTTTTAAAGGACAATATCGAAAGCTTAATTAATGTAGAAAACAAAACCATTGAAGAAGTGATTTTGGATGCGGATATCAAAAAAATATGTATCGTAGATGATAAACTAAAAGAATTTATTCAAATAAAACCATATCTATATGACAGGGTGAAGAAAATACAATTTTCAGAATTCCAGAAACTCTATGATTTTCTTGAAGGAAAAACACCTTTTTCCACACAACATAAAACCAAAGGAACTGAATTTGACAACGTATTGGTCATTATGGACAACGGTAGATGGCCCGACTATAACTTTCAAAACCTATTTCTTGAAACAGGCACAGAAACAGTGCTTATCAGATCACAGAAAATATTTTATGTCTGTTGTACCAGGGCAAAAGAAAACCTAGCTGTATATTTTCATCATCCAGATTCCGCTGTTATTGAAAAGGCAAAAAAATGGTTTGGAAAACATAACGTCCAATCGTTAGACCCAAAATGAAATGAGTCCAATAGCTTCCTCCCGAAACATTTTCCTGGATTGCAAAGCAGTTCAGGAAAATTGATTAATTCACTTGTGGCTTTCGGAATAGGTGATAATTGAGTGAATATTCCTCATGCTGGCATTAGTTTAAAATTTGTTACAATTCATTCTTTAAATAAATATGTCAATGTGCTCCGCAATTAATTTGTTGAATACAATCTAGCTATAACACGAGTTCATACTTTTCTATAAGAAAGTTATCAACCTCAGTTTGCGTTACACCATTGGAAAGAAAGTACCGTTCCTGCTCGTTCAACTCACAAACCCCAAAATTTTGGACGTAGTTTTTGGCATAAGATAGATATCCGCCAGAATAAGGTTTACTTGTATACTGGATATAATAATCAAAAACACTGGATTCTAAGATCCTCTTCAAAATCCGTAATTCCTGTTCAGATTCACTAAAAATTGCGTAACCGCAATAAATCAGCATATCAAGATTATCAGTGAAAACAAAATGTGGTGCTTTAGCCATATAAGGAAACATTAATTTAAGCCCTTTATCACTCAGCGCCTGTGTACGCCCAAAAGCATACCATACCCCATAATCACCATTACCCTTGTCCCGGCTATCCAGTAATTCTCTAAAATCAGACAGATATGCGTAAGCTTTAGGAAAATTACTCTGCATCTCCTGCTCACCTATAACCACAGGAATTCCGTCAACTTCACGGTAAGGATAGATAAGCTTTTCTCTCACTTTCTCGATTTCATGCTCATACTTTAATATATTAGGTTTAATGATATCCCGACAGATTGCTTTTTCAATCTCATACTCTCTTCCACCCGCAGCCAGTATAAAATATTCTTCATCTTCATTCACGGGCCGAAAGATATAAGTGTCATTACTTAGAGTCGCAATCCCGTTTTTAATCTTAAAACGCTTTCCAAGAGAAAGGCCTGCAGACTCAATCCGTTTAATGTTTTCCACGATAGCAGTATCATTGATTAACCAGCCCCTTTTATAGTCTAGATGGTCATAAGGAATCATACTAAAGTCGGACAAACCGCCTGATATCAGAGAGTGGCTAGATGATTTTTTAAAAGCAATCTCATCCGCAGGAGACTTTGAAATCAAACAGATACAAGTATAGGCAGAAATACCCTTAAAGATCTTCTCGTGACCGAAATCAATAATTTTCAATTCAAAACGATGAGTCTCTAGATACCGCCTGAGCTCCCTGGCATTTACACTTTTATAAAATGAATTTACAGTAATATAACCTAATACACCATTTTCGTTCAAGCTTGACAGACCTATTTCAAAAAAAGGGATATAAAGATCTGGATTTCCAGATTTAGTAACCGACCATCTCGGAAGTAGAGCCTTAGAGTTTTTATCGATATTTTTCGCCCGAACATATGGTGGATTACCAATCACTGCATCAAACCCATCATTCACTGCAACTAAAGATACCTTATCTCTCCAATTAAAAGACAACGCATTACCGCAGAAGATATTAAACTCAAACTCCAATGCATCTTCACCACGCGAAACGGCTAAAAGAGAAAGTAGTATTTTCGTACGCAGCACACTGCTCTCACTGATGTCCAGACCGAAGACATTCTCTGCAAATATGTCGGCAAAGCGCTTATTAGTTTCAGTAGATAATCTATCAGCAAAAGTGAATAGAAAAGCACCACAGCCGCAGGAAATGTCCGCAACCAAAAGATTTTCAGAGGGTCGATCAATCCTCTCCAGCATCTGCTCCACGATAAAACCTTTGATATAACTGGGCGTGTACACAGCACCATTGGTAGATTTTTCAGCAGCAGGTATGGCTAGCTCGAAAGCTTCAATCACTTCATCAAAACCGAATGTAAAATTAAGTTTAGTGACTTCATCCGACAATGCAGACCCGTCAGGTATTACTAACGAACTGATCAACCTGTTCCCCGGCGCATCGAATTTATTCACACGCAAAAAAAGCGAGACAATAATTTGGTTCAAAACCGATTCATCTTCTTTATAGATGTTTATAATATTTTTTAATGCTTTATGCATATCAAGTTTTTAATTAAGGCACTCTATTCTGCTCATATTTCTTCCACGTGACCTAAAAAGTATTACCTCCTCTGCTGTTAACTGATAGAGCTCTTCCACCAGGCCGTCTAGCCTCTCCCACAAGTCAGTGAGCGAACGAGAATAAGTCCGCTTCTGATTAGGTGATCCTCCGATATAACGGTTCTGCAATACCTCAATCTCTTCGGCGAGGTTTGCCAATTTTTTCTTAAGTTCACTACATGATAGAAAACGTTCCACAGGAAATGGAACTGGCTCTAAAAATTGTTTGTTGAACTTAAAATACCCAGCCGCTTGGGGCATCGCAATAGAACGCGCCAACACCGAGTAAACTGTGGAATTTATCACCGCCGAAAGTGCATAGATATCATCCGAATCATGTCCTGGAACATCAATAAAAAAAACATTTGCATTATTGCAATAGGTGCGGTCCGAAAAACTTACCGAGGCAATGGGATCCAACGCAGTCATTGGCACCAAAATCTTAGGGTAAGTCGCTCCATGATTTTGCACTCGGGTATAAAGGTGCCAGGAGCGCTCATCATATTTCGTAGGATTCATAACCGGAAGCGTCTCCACATTCTCCTCAATTGTAGCACGATTTCTCGATAAGTAGGCACCGGCTAATGGATAACGCTCATTAAATTCATCAAAAGGTATAGGAAATACCTGCCCTTCAAGTACACGATATGGAAAAATGATGAATACGTCAGCTCTATCTTTTCGATAAGGATAAAAATGTTCGTTACATACCATTGGCCGGCAGGCGTCCAACTCAACCTCAACCACATTTTCCAATGTAGAGTTTCCGCTCACCAACTCACCATTTACGCGTGGGTGCTTTATTTGGTAACACTTATCCCATAATACCTGAACCCCAACCCTTACTTTGGCATAGTCGCCCAGTTTTCCATACTCTAGTAACCTACTTCGGATGGCTATTATTTCACTATCAGCAAAACTCCACGGCCCTCCAGAGATACCATCTGCTGATAGCCAAACAGACCTATCTGAATACATATCTTCACGCAATTTCGCTGGCAAAAATTCAGTCTCTTCTTGAAACTTACGATATGAAAACTCAACCGGAGCAGACTTATCCAACATCAAAAGTGCTACATAGGTCATTCTTCCCTTGAATATGTCATTAGCTGTAAAATCTACAATGGCTGACAGAAGGCTACCCTGCGAAATCACTTCTCTTATTTTTTTACCATAGTCAGCCTTAAAAAACCTTTGCTGAACCACAAAGCCCATACGACCGTTGGGATTCAAAAGCGAGATTGCTCGTTCAATAAAGGGAATAGCTAAATCAACCTTTCCATTCGAAGAAGATGGAAATTTCCCTTTAAGATACATATGCATGAAAGGAAGATCAGTATTATAATTTTTTACCTCAACATAAGGAGGATTACCTATAACATAGTCAAATCCTCCACGGGCAGCGAATACCTCACGAAATCCCATTTCGCTATCCCAATCAAAGATATTGGTCGCCAGTAGCTGATCATGTTCGTCAGCAAGTCCAGGATAAAGGGTTAAAATATCAGACTCTACTAGGGAGTTTCCACACCTGATATTGTCTCCAATACCATTCAAAATCTTACTCCCAAAGATTCCGATATATTCATAAGCATCTAAGCGATCCGCTGTATCAATTACCTTCAGAGATAGCGCCATCTTAGCCACCTCCACTGCCTCCGCATCTATATCTACACCAAAGATGCAATTTTCCATAATTCTCCTTTTGCCCTGAAGGTTAACAATAACCTCTTCACCCTCCACATGAAAAAACTCAGCATACTGCACGCGGTCACCAGAGCGAAAAAGTTCAAGAAATACTTCCTCCAGGTAATCGTAAGCCTCAATCGCAAATACCCCGCTTCCACAAGCAATATCCAAAATCTTATGATCCAGAAAGCCTGAAATTCCACGAGCCATTAAATCAGCCTTTGGAATTGTTTTACGAACGACTTCTGAAACAATAAAACTTGGAGTACTTACCGCCCCCTTAGTTTTAATATATTCCGATTTCATCAGATCCCTCACGACACCATCCGCGACCACAAGCTTCTTTGCCAAAAACAGCTCGTATATATCACTCAAAAGTTTAGTTGGAATAACATCGAAACGGTAAGGAGCAGGGTAATAAAGTAAGTCTAATATCCCATTGAACACCTCATCAGAAATATTTACATCATGTACTAAAGCGATACGGTCAAAGAGCGGACCATCATAATGCTCAAAAAACCTAAAATATGAAGACTTTTTAAAGGAGGTCCAAAACCCGGCATCCCGAAAAGATCTGAGTAAACCCTCCTCCTCAATATTTCGTGCTTCACAAACCCTGATAAAGAGTAACCTATTGATAATAATCTGCACTATATAACTCAGACTCTCGGAATTCGAACCAATCAGCTCGCTGTTATTAACCAAAATATCGTCCGCAAGCAGTAGACGAAAGTCAGAAAGCTGTTCAGCGAACCTCACATCTGGGGTTACCCTTTCCACCGATCTATTGTCGACGAACGTCGCCGAATACATTGTGGCAAGCTTACCACTAATAATATTTTCCCTTAAAAGATGATCATCCAGCGTCTCGAAATGATTAACGAACTCATCAATCGTAAAATACCTTCGCCCAAAATTTACGCCCTGGCCATGATCAGGAACATATGTACAATCGTATATAGCTAACTCTTCGAAATTGGAGATGAAGGCACAAGGTGCTAAAATTGACCATCCATAAGACTTAATTTGAAATGCGGCATCAGCATCATTTTCAATACTTATTGAGATATCCTTAGCATCCAGGAAGGAAAGTTTTTGATTGGCAATTTTCAGTGTATAATCGGGACGACTATTGGTTGATCCAATTTCCCTCAACCTCTCTTTTTCAGCTCTTGAAAGTACTTTTTCTTGCAAAACCTGAGAGGTGTCTTGTACATCCCAGCCGAAAATTCTCAAGAGTTCATTTAACCAGGTGCGTATCGTTTCCTCTGAAGTAAGGTCCAGTTTACCCTGTGATTTAAACAACTTATATTTTTCAACGAGTGCTGTCAGCTCGATTTTCCGTTCAATTGCACTCATATCAACCTCCCGTTACAAAACCTGATTTCAGCTTCCGCGAGCAACAGCGCGTCCAATGCTACTGGCTCATCTTCCACAACCCTTAACAAGCGATCTGCGAGCCAGACTGCCATTAGTTCTCCAGTCTCCACTCCAAAGATAGCAGCCAACCGAACCACCTGGTCCTTCTTAGCCATACGTTCGCCTTTCTCGATTTTACTAAGCATTGGCCCGTCGATTTCCAGATGCGAAGCAACCTGTTTTTGCAATAAAGTATTATTTTCCCGAAGCAGACGAATCCTCTCCCCGAATGAATTGGCCATAAAAACACTTGTCAGATATTGACAAGTATACACTAAAAACATTAGCAATGAAAAAGAAAATTTTCAACACAGGCAACTTATAGAATAAAGTTCACGAATTCCAGATTGAAAAATTCACCCCTGAGAGGTTGAATATTTCGAATAGTTTTTAGCTAGCTAGCATGCTATCATTTGTTTGATATTAAAATTTATTAACAATTCCATTTTGCAATATAAAAGAGACTATTTTAGTCAGGCAATGAACGAAACACCTAAACGGCTCTCTCCTTCTAAGGAAACATTGAACCTGCTTTTTGCAAGGTCAGGGAATTGTTGCGCGTTTCCGGATTGCTCTCATTTGCTAATAGATGAAGACGATCAGTTCATTGCCCAGGTTTGCCATATTGAGGCGGCTCTTCCAGGTGGAGAGCGCTACAATAAGCTCTCGGATAACGAATCCCGGAGAAAACCTGAGAATCTGCTACTACTTTGTTATCACCATCATATTAAAACAAATAACGTTGACCGGTATCCGGTAGAAGAGCTGCGGAGAATGAAATCGGAACATGAAGCGCAGTTTCAGACAAAGGCGGCGCAATTGGTCCCGACTTTTGAATTTATTACGAAGGTTTATTACGATGAGCTACAGAAAATTACAGATCAGCTTTCCAGACTTGGAAATCAGATTGAAGCCGTTAAATATGATACTTCAGAAATCAATTCGACTACAAAGGCAATTCTAACAGCGGTGAGCGAGCAGGGATTTTCACCTGCTAGAAATAATGGTATCCAGCCTCCTGTTTCCGATCAATATCAAATGGAAATTGATGCGGCAATGAGCCTTCGGTCCTCGTATCGCCAGGATTTGGCTATAGAAAAACTCAAAGTTTTGAAGGAAAGACATTGGAATGATTTTAACAATCTGGAAAAGTACAAACTGCTGGCTAATCTAGGAATCTGTTATTTTGATTTAGCAGAGTTTGAAAAGGCTGCGCAGTTCTATCTGGACGCTTTCCCGTTTCAACCTAACCGCATTCGCGCGGTAACACTCGCTGCGTCGGCTCATATTATTTTGGGTAATGCGGGTAAAGCAGCTGAACTTGCACGCGGTGCTTTGGCTTTGGAACCAGGGAATTCCGATGCTTATAATTCCTTGATTGTAGCAGAGGGTAAAAAGTTGGATTTATCATCAATAATTGAACTTGTGCCAAAAGCTTACCGGGATCAGACCGATGTAGCCCTGGCAATTTCCAATGAAGCCCGTAAAAAGGACAATTATATAGAGGCGATAAATTGGGCGGAAAGGGGAATAAGTTTTTCTAAGGTTAAAAACATGCCCGTAGTCAATGCCTATCTAGCGACAGTGATCTTCGAGTCAATTAATTATCCTTTTGATGTTTTCAGTGGACAGGTTTCCCAGGATATGACCAACAAGGCTAAATATGTAATTGAGCTGTACGACTCGGCTTGGGGGGAGGTGAAAGGCACACTGCTTGCGGCGGTGAATACGGACTGGTTGAAAGGACGGGCGCAGGCAAAAAAAATGGTTGGGGATCTTAAAGGGTACTTTGCAGACATGCTGGAATGTGCTGAATGTAAATCCAGCCTTCAAAACCTTCACAATTTAGCTTATGCGGCTATTGCAGTAGAAGAAAATGACAGGGCCTACTCTTGCAGCGTGGAAATGGAAAAGTTTGCGCAAGGAGAAGAATATGGACAGGTTCAAATGGTGCGAGCTGAAATACTGTATTTTACAGCGCATTATGAAGAAGCTACTAATTTATTGGAAAGGGTAACTACTGGAGAAATCTCTGATCAGCTGATGCTCGAAATGCTTGAGCTACTGGTGGCAGTTTATAAAAGAAACGGACAAATGGAAAAGGCGATAACGTTGAACGATAGCCTGATTGTGCGATTTCCTGGTGCAATCAGGCCTTGTTTGGAGCGCGCTTTGGATGCAAGGAATGCCGGAGAGGTAGAAAAGGATCTGGAAGCACTGGATCTTGCACTTTCACGAATCACTACTGAAACCTCGGAGTTTGATATCCGCATGGCTGCTACACATGCTGTTCAGGCCGGAGCATTTAGTAAGGCCATCCCCCTATATGAGAGCATTACGGATCTTAAAATATATGGTTCACTTACCAAACGTTTACTCGAAGCATATTACAGGGCTGGTAATACTAAAAAGGTACTGGAGGTATGTCTGGATTTGATCAAGCGCTACGGGCCCTCCTATGAGCTTACTCATATGCTTACTGATACTTATCATTTGATCAATGATAATCCTGCTGCAATTGGCTCATGCCTAAATCATTTAGAGGTTTATCCCGATGACCAGCGTATTGCGGTGAAGCTTTTGTTGCTATATGAGCAAATCAATGATGTTGAGTCGATTAAAAAAACTTTGACCGGTTTTGAGCGCATCGATCAGACCCACCCTGTTGCCATTCAGTTTAAAATCGCGGAGATGTTTTTGCTGGCTGGACTTCCGGATTTGTTTTACACCCATTCGGTCACCTGCTGGAAAAGAAATTATAGCAAGCGGGAAGCGCATGAGTATTTTCTCTTCAATTCGTTCATCGCTACCCGGCTTTATGGAGAACTGGAGAATCCAGAGCGTGTTGTGCATGAGGTAGCTGCAATATTGGAAAAGGATGAGGCTAAAAAGCTCACATTTTTTATAACCAATACAGGCAAAGGGGGAATCCCTGAGGAAATAGCCGCCGGGGATACAATAGGAAACGCACTATCGGGAAAATGTGTAGGCGATGAGGTAAAGATATCCGGCCGCTGCTATAAATTGACTGAAATTTTGCATCCCTATAACTTTGCCAAAAGGGAAAGTTACCGATTGATGCAGGAAAAATTTATCGATAGTAAAGCCTTTAGAGTATTAAAAAAACATGATTCGGACGATCCTAAAGTAGCTTTCCAGGAGTTATATGCGTTATTGGATGCTGATGGTCAGCAACGGCAGGAGATTGAGGAGATGTATAAGCAAAGGCCGGTACCTTTGGGCGCTATTGCACGTGGCCAACGGGAAAACCCGATCAAAACCTGGAACAATTATACCGCATGGCATTCGCCAGGAATTGCGATTATGAATGGGAAAAATGAAGTTGATATTGCCTTAAAAAAACTAGGTGAGAGATGTCCTATTATCATTGATGCTATCACGCTGAATTCGCTGGCATCAATCGGGCTGCTATCAGAGCTGGCGAGTATGGGAAATCCTTTAGCAGTTTCGCAGTCTTCACTAAATGTTTTTCATAACCTGATCAGGGAATACGAAGTAAACCGGGGTGGTTTTGTTTCCATGGGAAAAAGGAACGGGGAGTATATGCGCAGCGAACTGGATGCGCAGGAAATGGTACAGTACCTGGATTTTTTAAAAAATCTTGTTAGCTGGATTGAGCAGAATTGCCAAGTCTTGCCATGCAAACCGGCGCTTGAAATGTCGGCGCAAAACAAAAAGGAAATGGATGATTTGTACGGCGAAAGTTTTGCTGAAACACTACTAATTGCCGGCAGTTCAGATTACCTGCTTTACTCGGAGGAATGGACATTCCGCAGCATGGCTTATCAGTTTTTCCAAACCGATGGTTTTAATAGCTTTGTACTGTCCAGTTATCTGGTTACGAAGGGCCTGCTTTCAAATGAGGGGTTTCATGTGGCATTGGAAAAGATGATAGCCTTAAATTATCAGGGCATCCCGATCAACAGCACAATCCTGGTTTCGATACTAGAAAAAACCGCAGATTACAAACATCCTATTTTTCAGAATGCGATAAAAGGAATGGCATCCAACCTGACTGATTTTAAGCATGCGCAAGCGACCTGCTTGCTACTATACCACGGTATGATGAAAAGCGAGCCACTGAAAAATAAGGTCAAAAATAATCCCCTTTTCTTTTCAGAGACTGTTCTTTCTACTCTACAAATACTCTTTAGTTCGTACTCTACTTCAGAACAGGTCAAAAATTCGCTAGTGGAAGCCTGCAAAACCCTCTTCAAATCGGATCACTCATTCACTAACAAGATTTTAGAACTCATTCAGGAGGGCTTTATGCGGTTCGGAAAAAACTAAAATCTTATTTTATTATTGCCCCTTCCATTTACTACTCAAACTTGTTGCGAAAACATCATCGCCTAAGTCTCAAAATGGTGAAGGATTAAAAGTTGTTTTATTGAGAAAGATCTATGGTTTCAGGTCTGGTGGTCTCCATTCTCTCGATATTTATATCCATTCATTCAAGTTTGTATTTGGGTAAAATTGAAAGAATAGTGGTAGCTTAAATTATGACATTTAAAACAAGGTTAATTTTTGGCTAAAATTATGCGAGCCTTCGATAGGTTAAATAACCAGAAATGCCACTGGTAGGTGAATTAAAAATTTACCGGAAAAATTATGCCCTATGGTAAAAGTTTTGCCGTTATTGATTCATAAATTTAAGCCCGATAAATTTGTGATCAATTTAAAAGAAATCATGGATTTATTAAAAACATTCAAAAAGAATGGGTTGCAGTTAAACAACAGAGTTATCATGGCTCCGTTGACGAGGACTAGGATAGACAACGATAACCTCGCACCAACCGAGCTCAACGCGGAATATTATAAACAGCGTGCGTCTGCCGGGCTCATCATTTCAGAAGGTACGCCTATTAGCGAGGATGCTTTCGGATATACCAATGTGCCCGGCATTTATTCACCTGAACAAATTGAAGGATGGAAATTGGTTACAAGCGCTGTGCATAAAGAAGGGGGAAAGATCTTTGCGCAAATCTGGCATGTTGGCAGGATCTCTCATCCTGCAATACTTAACGGTAGGTCGCCACTTGCACCCTCAGCGATAAATGCGAATTTCCATGCTTACACGAACATGGGTTTTGCAAAAACAGGGGATCCCAGAGAAATGACTGAAGAGGATATTCAGTCCACCATTCAAGATTTTCAACAGGCCACCTTAAATGCAATTGAGGCTGGATTCGATGGTGTAGAACTTCATGCTGCTAATGGGTATCTTTTTCACCAATTTTTTTCAAAGGGCGCCAACGTTCGTACCGATGCATACGGGGGAAGCATTGAAAATCGATCAAGGTTCCTCTTTGATGTTTTAGAAAAAATCAGTGAAAAGATCAATTTATCTAAGGTTGGGGTTCGGCTATCACCTGACTTGAATAAGACTTTAGGAATTGTAAAAGATGAGGAAAGTGATAAACTTTTTGAATATTTAATTAACAAACTTAATGATTACGGAATCGCTTATCTCCATCTTTCGGGCTTTTCTGCAGACCCGGAGAAAAAAGCGGAAAACATCTTGGCGACCGCAAAACGTTACCGTGAAATTTATAGGGGAAACTTTATGATAAATGGCGGGTTTGACCGAAATTCTGCAAACCAGGCGATCGAAGCAGGTGTCGCTGATCTAATTTCCTTTGGTGAACTTTGGATTGCCAATCCAGATCTAGTAACCCGCTTTCACCGGGATGGACCATACAATGAGGTCAGGAAAGAACTATACTATGGTCAGAGTGAGCAAGGGTACATAGATTACCCGACCTTAGGACAATAACATAATGATTGACTTGATATCATTGCAAATTGTTTACGGAAAGCAAATGGATTATATTGCAAATTTAGCCAACATGACCCAAACTATTAAAATCAAGCAATAAAAAATCTTTGTAATTTCGATAGCGTTTATAGTCAAATTTTATTGGCTGCCTTCTCAAGGCGGCCTCTTTTCTATAGAGAAGATCTTTTATTTATTTCGGTATCTTCAATTTCATCAGATGTGTGGCCTTTTCTGGAGGACAATCTTAGGAAATCCTCTGAGTAAAAGGAGCCCCATTCAGCCATGGCTAAAGTAATCGGTATAAGGGTATGCCCTGCCTGAGTAAGAAAGTACTCAACTTTCGGTGGAAGCACGCTATAAATTTTTTTGGTTATAATCCCATGGGTCTCTAGTTCATTTAGCTGGATGTTTAAAGATCGCCGTGCGGCATCGGGCAATGCCCGGAGCAACTCACTGGGTCTACGAATTCCCTCGTTAATTTTATTTAATATACATGGCTTCCATTTGCCGTTAATAATATCCGCCGTGATTAGCGCTCCGCATTTATAATCTTTGGGAATCTTTCTTTGGTACATATGGGTATGATTCAATTAGGACTGCGTTAGAAAAGATACCAATTAGTATCTTATGCAAAGATAGCTATTACGAGCCTGCAACAAAATTAAAGGGTCATAACTCTGCAATTCTCTTTAGGTTATGAATTTAATAATTTTATGCTAATGTTGAAAAACCTAATACACTAACCCCTTCTCAACAAAAGTTAAAAGTAACAGTTTTAATTTTCCACGAATCAAAGTAGCATAGTACAATATGCAGATTCGATCATTACAGTACCGACATCGATTTAAAATATTTAATCATATTCAACCGAGCAACGAAGGCAAACCTGACTATGAAAAATTATATCATCAAAAATTAGGGTTGGGTATACAGTTCAATATAAAATTTACTCACTAACGGGGTTTTCCCGTTAAGTGAAATTTTCCGTATGTGATACTTTAACGCGTTACTCTTTTTAAAATATTCTCTATAATATTTTGTCAAATGATTAAACAACCAGTCAGCATTAAAATCTGAATAGTCAAACCCTTCTAGGTCTAGAAGCCACTGGTAATAGATATCTAAGTTCTTAGTGGCATCAACAAAACGACCATCAAAGTGCTGATTTAGGGATAATTTGTAATTAATGTATTGATCCAGGGGAAAACTATTGTAATAGGATTTTTCAAAAATCCTTGGCCGTCTTCCTTCGTTAGCCACTTTAAGCATATCAGCTTCGTACAATAGATCCAACTTTTTTGTTGGTTTAATAATCTTATGGATGACGGAGGTATAATAGACCTCAGAATTAAAATTAAACTTCAAAAAATCCTTCATGAATTTTGCAATCTCTTCCTTATACGCTTTGACTTTCAAAAAGTCATAAAGACAGCAAATTTCACTTACATCAATTGAACGATCATTTAGCTCGCCGTTTACAAGATACCGGGACTGCAAAACTTCCCATTGGACTTCGGTTAATTTTAATTCCAAATTTTCAATCCTACTCACATTGGAAATAGTATGAATATACACATCTCTCTGTATGTTTTCAGTTGTATAAGCAAATAGCAAAAATTCCTCAAGATACTTTTTCTCGATGATTCGAACATTATTCTGGATGAAGTAGCAAACTGTCTTTGCTATTTCATACTCACTGAACAGCTGCTCAATTATTAGGAACGGCAATAGCGCTTCGCATATAGAATTCGCTTCGTCCTTATTTATCTCCATTATTGAGGCTAGCGTCAGTCCGTTATGAAATTCTGTTCTAAAACTTTTCCAGAAAAAATTCTGCCCCTCATGTTTGGTCAAAGAATAATGGTTTAGTGAAGGTATATAACCACATATTAGATTTATCAAATTTGTAACAATTTTACTTTTTTGACCGTCTCTTATAAATTCGGCAACCCTAACATCATATCTATTTCGACAGGTGATAATATCGTCAGACTTTGCATAGGACACCATATGCTGAACAATAGGATCCGTGAAATGAAGCAACTTCCCTCCAAGCTCCCTGTGACAGGTGTATGAAGCAAAAATTCCGTCAATAAAATGGTAAGTTAAAGATGTTACATCACTGAAATAACCAAGCATTATAAAGTTATTCTCCATAAAGCTTACGGTTTCGAAATAGAGATCGAGTAAGTCTCGGGTGTGAGAATTCCAGCCACGGCTATGATCGAGGTGATCATTCTTAATCTTCATTGCTAGTTCTTTTGCTTTTTCGATAGCCTCACACATGAAGTTTACTTCCTTCAAATAATTTAAAATATCATTCGTCGGCCCAGAACAACTAGCAATATATACATCATCCATGGATATCTCGTCCAGCTCTTTGATCCATGGCAATTCCCTTTCTTCTGTACTTCTAAAACGATACATACGGTTAATTAACACTAGATTGTATTTAGCTATATAATAACTAAGCCAGTGCTTATTTTCTTCTGCAACTGCAGCTTCAGTTTGTAGCATTTTTACAGCCTTTTCGATATACCCAATCTTATAGTATAGATACGCCGCTTTTAAACCCGCGACAACAGAATCGTCCTGGTTCAGTTTATTAAATAGTTCATCATATTCAGACCGTCGGAGCAGACAGTTAGAACACTCACATAGCTTAGCTCTAAAGCTTGGTAAATCTGCGAGTTTGTGATTAAAGCTTATTTTATGAACATAACAGCTTCTAAGTATTCTAATTATCAGGAGCAGTTTGCCGTCTATTTGATTGTTAAGTTTTTCTTCCATCGACCGATCCTCCATAGAAAATGGAAGTATGTTGGGAAGCTGAACTATCCAATTATATAACTGTTCATTATCGGTTTCTAAGGTAAACGCCTGTGATATTACATTGAAATTAGGGTTTAAAACGAAAGGATAATGAACTGCAAAAAGTTTTTTAGGGAGCACATTGATGTCTTCAAATCTTTTCGTTAGGTAATCATGTAACTGATCAATCAAATCTTGCTTTTTATCTACTAAAATCAATTCTTTGATAAGTTCTTTTTTTTGAATAGTTGTTTTAGCTGAAGGAAGCCCGAGTTGGAGCATGGATTTAATTCCCTCAACATATTCTACAAAATACTTTACACTAACACCTGGGTAGGCTTCCGAAATGTCAGGGTGTATTTTTCCTTTATCTAAAGAAGATGCATAATCTGAATGATTTGATGAAAAGAAATATAACTCTGATTCATCCTGTGCTAGCAACTCTTCAAATGTGCTAAAAAGAATCATAGCATCATTATCACTTTCGAGCTTTACTCTAAATGGGGCTTTCCTTTTCTCTTTATGCTCCCACATTTTTGTTGCTGCGTTGCCATTCCTCGTATGGACTGCTTCTTTAAGTAACAAGTCGATAGCCTCAACTTGGGAACTTAACAATTTATCAGCCGCATTTAATTGAGAATCGCTAATATCTAGGTTGAAATCAAATAGATTGCCTATTTTGATTTTAAGAACATGATCTTTGATAATTTTTTTGATCTCAGCCAGCTCCTTAAGACGATGTTCTTCCCACTCATCTAAAAGCTTTTTAGGGCAGTATAAAACTATGTCGCCGGACTTTTTCCATAAAATAATCTGTTTTAGGTACCCACTAAATTCAGTTCTAGATACTAATTTTTTTAAGACACAGGTGTCTAAAAGAAGATTTATTGCCATTCCATTTTTATATTGTCATCTTATTAAACAATTATATATGAAATCATTCAGACCATCAAGTTTAAAGGAACAAGCTTTACAATGTTTGATTCTAATAGAATTACAAATGTGAAAAATCAATTTTGGTAGAGCCTTAATCGTCGAACTTTATAGGCACTACTGTTAAAATCGTATTAATCTATGCTTGAGATGCTTGATAAGGTCAATAGCCCAATGGGTCAATCTCGAAAAAAGAAAATTCAAATCAAAAAGATACCCAAGAATTTTAGACTAGTCTAAAATCCACGTCGATAATATAAGCTATTCGGTGGTGGACTATGATCATTCTATCAGCCGGTCCTGCAGATCTAAGCCAATCGGATTCTGTACCGCAACCAGATGTATTACAATTTCCTTAAATGCTAAAAATGTAGTTTCTTCTTTGACTATGTCCGTTTTATAGTTTACCCATAGAAAACTTGCGGTGTTAGCAATGCTATCATAATATTCAAATGGAACTCTCTTAAAACCCTCTGGCGCTTCCCGATTATCAATGAAAAATTGATATTTTAAACACAGATCAAGCAGACCTACCCCCACCTTGAGAAAAAGTCCTGCAGAGGAACTCTTCAATATTCTGGCTAGCTTACTCATTTTTGCACCGTCAGTATATCTAGGTAATAGCCATTCAATTAGTCTATCCTTGACAGTAACTAATAAATCTGAATGTCCAGTTTCCCAGATGGATAATCCAGTATCCGAAAATCCCATCAATGTTTCCCAAAGATTGCTATATTCACGGAAGAATTCTTTCCTAAATTTCCAAGTCTCAGCTTGATTAGCAAAATCTATCATTTTGTTCCATAATTTACCCAATGCGGCGTAATTTTCAGGAGTACTATAATTATTTGCCAAAAGTTGATTAAAAAAATGTACGATCCATTTTCCCGCCAAATTGCCATAGGTTAATATCGGCTTCCATAGTTCTTCAGCAACATCCGCTTCCAATAATGGCAATAAATGGCTAAGCCTAGAAATCATCCAGTGGTCAAAAGACCGAAGCTCAATATCGAGCACAGATGCGGTTTCTGATACCTCGCCCCAAGTAAAAGTCAATGCTTCGATCAAAGATTTATAACAGAAAATTACATATTCCCTCTCCTCAGCATCCGTTATCGAGGCCCATTGAGGAAACTGAAATGCCTGATGGAGTGAAGATAGATCCAGGCCACAATTTGTGAATTGAGCTAAATCCTTTTTGTTCCAATGAACCCTAGCAGGCCTCTTTTCCGTCCCAATGTTATGCTTTGGCCTATAGCTAGCCAGATCAACTCTATCCGGGCTCATCTTATTGGTTTCAAAGGAAATTTGGGCAGTTGAAAACACCGTCTCCCAATCAACCTCATTATTCCAGGGCGATTGATCTTGCCCGTTTATAATTGCCGAACGTGCTACATATAGATTTAAAAGCTGAATATACCGTCGGTCATTAATTGGAACACAATTTAGCAACTCCACGTAAAATTCTTCATTTTCATGATTGGTGCTGTGTAAAACAAATCGGGCAATAAGCCTTCGAAAGAGTTTGTCTTCATAATTTTCTCTATATAATCTAGATAAAATAATACTTCCAAACTTATGCCACCCCCCAGATGTCGAAAATTTCCCAATGTTACGCATACTAAATCTAAGCTTGCTGATGACCTCCTCCAATATCTTTCGTATCCAGGGCATATATTCGGGATGCTGCGTTTTCCATAATCCCTCATTAACTACTAACACAGCAATACCAGAGAAAATATTTGCTAAACGCTGATTCAAATGATAAAATAGATCCCCTTCGGGCAGTGCGTAAAAAGACTGTACTTTTTCCCAAATCCCCTCCATATCGGCCAGCACATAGGATACATCTTCTTTCAGTTCCTGCTCCTTTTTGAAGGAAAAAAGGAAATTATCACTATCATCCGAGGTTTCACTCCTTACCTCAGATAGTTTAACAGATAGGTCTTCCGGTTCTTTATAGATTAACCCAACGTACTGTTCGTCGTTGTAAGGAAGATAATTATCCGCATTTAATTGCGCAATGATATTGTCCAGCAACGGATGAATATAGTGCTGCTCAGCAAGTTTATCATTATATGTTTGCCAAGATGGAATTATATCCTCCTTAAAAAGCGATTTTAAAAGTGGATTGCTGAGCAATATAGAAAGCACCGCCATTTTAAGCGATTGTCTTCTGTGCGGCAATCCGTGCCAAAGCTGGGCCATTTTATAAGTGGTCTGATCAAAGAACATTCCACCGGTCATTTGCATACCTTCAATAGAGTGGGCCCCATAGTCCAAGCCATTTTCCCATTCATAAAAATCAAAAATATAAAGCAAGGGCTTTAATTCCGATAAGAACAGTTTTGGACTATATCGGCCAACTGATGAAAGAAGGCCTAAAAATGCAAGTGAATCAGATTTTTCTAAAATACTTTTAATAAAGCGAGTGATATCAGTTTCTGAATCAAGACAGTCCAAAAGAAATTTCTCTAATGCCATTAAAACAGACACGAGCGAGTCTGGAGCATTTCCAATGTCGCGGAACCAGAAATATACTCTATCATCCCCATAAAAAATTCGTTCTCCCTTACTCGGAATATTTAACGTGACAAAATGAATATCCTGTTTTAGATGCTGTTGATGGGATTTCCAATTTGCTGTTGCATAATTAACCAAACTGATAATAAGATCTAATGCTTCCTCTGGAGCAGTTTGCAAAAAAGCTAAGAACGGTCCCCTATTATAAAACGGTGGATACCATTCTCTGATGTCGCTAATATCGTACTTATAATCATGCCTATCTATATCACTAGGAGAATAGGGTGGTTCAACCATAATGGCCAAAAGGATTTCTTTAGCAATTGCCGGATCTTGCATAATCATGGGCAAAAAATTTCTACCTTCTAAACAGGCAGATGCAAAATCGTCATCCACCGAAGCTTTAGGACCATCAGGAAACTTTGTACCTCGGCTTGGCCGATATGAGCTCATTATACCGGTATATCTTTTCCTTTCTTTTTCAAGTTGTTCCTTAGTGACTGTCCGCCTACAAAGCTCAAGAGAAAGTGCAATAATCTCAGTTGGCATTTCTCCAACAGCTAGTAACATAGGTTTATAAAACGCAGTTCCTGAATGGCCCATCGTAAAACCACCATCGAGTTTAAAATCAGCCAGGTAGTTAGCATTTTTAAAAGCAATCTGGGCAGCCAGATCCCTAAAGACACTTCCTTTAGCAGTATTCTCTAGCCACATTTCCGAGACCTTTATCGTAATCCGCCGAGCGACTTCGGGCATTTCCTCCAGATGGCCTTTAATAAAAGATAATACAGGTAACCAGTAAGAAAATTTGGGAATGCGATGAAAGGTTGACAATTGAGAAATAGTGGCTCCACCTACCGTTCCCTCAAGCTTTAATACCGCGGGATTAGGAATCGTCGCCTTAAAGAAAAACTGTTCGAAAAAAGCATCGAGAATTTTCGCATCATCTTTCAGGAATTCATCCCAAAGATCACCTAAATATTTTTCCGTGTCATTGGCATAAATAATTGACTCTAGTAAAAGATTCTGCAATAGCTTTCCTTTAGGATTATCAATTTCAAATCCACGGTATAGTTTCAACCATTCAATAATCCCCTTGTCTTTTTCCAATAGATATATGCCAAACAATCGTATTGCTTTGCACCATAATGGGGAAAAAAGATCCTTTTCTGGCAAATAAGTTAATATCTTATCCCTATTCCCCCTTAGAATCTTATATCTTGACCAATCACCAAAGAGATCGTGGATAAAAAAAAGTCGGTCATCCTGCTCACCGATTATTTTATTGCGTTTTAATAGGGTTAGCGGTGATAATTCAGAGATTCCAAACCGGGTTGTAGGTGTAAAAAGGGTCAATTCATTCGCTTGTATTTCTGCAAGGTGCTGTAGAAAACGCCCGTCAGCAGCGCCATTGTCTCCTATGTCCAGAATTTCCTGTTGCCATACCCAGTCAATCAAATTAGTCTCCCCAATGCCATTTGGAAATTGATCTTCTCTAAAGTTACCAATATGAAAGAGCACTATATCCAAAAACTTAAGATTAGATAGTAGCTTCACCAGATGATCATGGCGAATGAGATCAGCCATTGCGGGAAAATGCACCGCGACCTTTATCATTTCAATCCTAGTGACAGGGGAAATACTAAAAATATCCGACTTGGGAATAACCAGGTTTTTACGATAAAACTTTTTAATTAAATCCTCGTAATCATCCTGCTGACAGGTGATCAGCACAAACCATGAATTTGAAGAGACAACATCGCGAACCAAAGAAACCAAGGGATCAAAAAGTTCACTTTTATAAAGCCTGTCTGCTCCATCTACCACTAATAGATTACCATCAGATTGATTTTTGCAAACAAGTTCCGATAAAGAATGCCTGATCCCAAAATAATTATCCAGTTGCCCAGATTGAAGTATTTCCGGATCAATCCAAATACCTTTTCTATCACTGTGGATAGTTTGGTGAAGAAATGATTTTGCTAACACTGATTTACCGCTTCCGGAAGTACCAGTAAGAAAAAGTACGGGCTGATCAATAAACTTCCCTCTTAAGGAATCGAGTTCGGCAGATCTATCCAGATGATAGCTTCCCCCCAATTGGTCAGGGATATTAGCTATCTTTCTTAGAGTAAGATCCTTTATTTTTTGCCAATCAGCTGAATGGGCATAAAACCCGGAAAGTTCGAACTGCCCCCTTAACTCAGCTACTAAAACAGGATAATTTACCAAACCAGAGTACTGTGCGTATTCGGAACGTAAACCGCAGAGTTTCTCAAAAAGCATCAAGGCCTCCTGAGGGTCTTTCGATAGGAGACAGCCCTGGCCTGTCTCAACAATATTTAAAAGATCACTTGAATCGTTAGCCCTAAAATCAAACTCCTTTACCATTACCCTTTTTAGCAACCTACAAATATCTTCGTCAGATATATTATAAGCGGTACTAAAAATTTTCGGGCAAGTAAAACTTCTAAAAAGTCTGCGCTGCGGTTCAGAAAAGTTCGCTGTGCTCAAACGCTGGACCATGTCAGCTGGATCACTGACACTTGCTGTGTTGAGAAGCTTGGATAAATTTTCCATCACGGAGCTTGCAAGGGGAGCAACAATAAACAGAATATAATCCGATTGCTGATCAAATACATCTTGGTTAACTCCCAAAAACTGGTCCCACATGTCTCTCACAACATCAGCCGGAAACCCAGAAGCTGTAATTTGGCGATTGCTTTTGGAAGAAACCGCAACCTTATGCTGTGTCTTATCTTTCTTTAGTGTGATTAAGAAATCATCAAAAAGCCAACCTAATGCCCTGACCTGATACTCAACTTTTTCAACCAGGCCAAGATCTGGATTAATGGCGAACGTACCTGATAGCATTTTAGCTAAAAAATAAGCATTGACTTTATCCTCGAACAAAAACCCGGCACCCGAAGTCTGTTCTGCCGTTGCAACTTTAGCCATTAAACCATAATAGTTAAACAAATTTATAATTGGTCCATAAAAATAATCAAAGAGATGCTAAAAACGCAGTCAAAAAAATTAATATTTCTCAATTGTCCTCTTTCCCCGTTGATTCTAATTAATGTAACTTATTTGAGATTTATAAAAGGCGATTTTACCCTAGCTATTGAGGGTTCAGTACCTACTGTACTGATCTAAATAAAAGAAATATATATTAGTTTAATTGAAATCTATAATATTTTTTTTCTTGATAAAAGAATCTAATTCAGGTATGAGTTTTTTAATCACCATCGATTCTGCTAAATCAATCCAGGTAATTGATCTATTCATAATTCCGCCATGGACAAAATTCGCGAGTCTTTGCTTCAAGTCACCTCTCAATGTTCCTCCACCCCCAGGCTGCATAAATTTCCGCTTTGACTTCCTATAGGAAAATTTTTCATGAAAGTAACTACCAAGCTTCTCATCGACAGCTGGCGTAACAAAACATGCCTCGACCTCTTCAGCGGAGCATTTTAAATCGAATGTGAGCCAAGATTTAAGGATTGAGTCTGGAAGTAAATTTTCTATTTCAGGTAGTCCAGTCTGAAAATACCTGAAATTATTTTGTGTTTGTAGACTTTCATAAAATTGATGTTTTTCCTCTTTGCCAAAGTCTGAATCTGCTAAGAGGAAAACGTTGCTGTTAATGAAAAAAGCTTTAATATCCTTCGTGAAATCATCACTTCTGGCTGACATTGAATGTTCGAAGCTATAATGTAGAAGATTATTACCGGCATATTCTATGAAACTGTAATTCAGTCCTTCAACAGGTACAGAATCATTTTGTATCCCTCTATCGTAATATGCAAATAAAAACGCCTTTAGATAGAGCCTGTCAGTAATTCCCTCTACCCAAATTGAACAATTACTAATTAATACGGAAGTATTGAACACTCCTAGCATTTCAAGTGCATTGTATTCATTTCCATCAAACGTTACAATATTTGAACTATCCTTATCCTTCCTTGAAAAAACAAATATTTCAGTATTTGCATTGCCCAAAAGCGCTTCGGACAATATGTGATTTGAGTGGCTGTTTATAAAAAACTTTAATTTCTTATTTCGTATATATTCATTTTTAGAAATGGCATTTATAAAGACATTCTGAAATCCGGGATGTAGGTGATTTTCGGGTTCGTCAATAAATATCCAAGAACCATCCCTTGCCGTAAATACAGGTAGCAATAAATTTATGATAGCTTGTATTCCATCCCCTAAATCATGAATTGCAATATCATCTTGCTCACCATTGATACTGAGCTTAACATTTTTTTCTATATCACTAGCACTTTTAATTGCAATAATATCAATTGGTTTTGATTGAAAGAAAACGTCGCTTATGAATTTTTCAAAAGCAGCAAATCGCTCTCTATCGACACGATGTCCATTTCTAGCAGCTTCAATCTTCTCGTAGAGATCTAACCCAGTCTCAATCGTTAATTTAGCATTGTCGCCCATTTTATGTTGTTGCTGAATCGTCTTCTTATATAAATCAGCGGATGCACCAATGAGTCTTCTTGAGGTTCGGAGTACAGGAATATAAACCATCATATCTTGATGGTGTAAATCAAATTCTAACTGGTCAAAAAGAGAGGTGTACCCTACTACAGTTTCTAAAATCTTAATTTTTTCTTCTAACTCGTTAATAACATTTCCAGTGAATCCAGCAGTTATCCGATATGTAACCCCAGGAATTTCTGTCGGATTCGGTGTGTCCCAAGATGGCGTAAAGTTTTTTAGTTTTTTATAAATGTCCAGTACTAAACTAAATGCTGCATGTGCTCGTGAATTAATAGTCACAAAGGATTTGACATTATCTTCTACTGCCATCCCATCAATGGACTCGGTTAAATTTTTCAAGGTATTCCGGATGTCAAAAAATGTCAGCTGGTTACTACCAGTTTTCTGGAGGGAAAAGTAACTATCTATATCATTATATACCGTTGATGGATTTTGAGGTTGATTAAAAATAAAGTTGATAAGGTTTAAATTGATCAATTTTTCATCAACTCCATCAAAAACCAAATGGGCTTTCTGCAGTTCTTCGTTTATCTCAAGCTTTGATTTAATAATCACTTTATGTTCAAGTGAGATTATCTTTCGCATAAACCTACTTTTTCTAGTATTATTTGCACCAATAATAATATTAAAATCTTTGATGTTTCCTAAGTAGCGAATAGGTGTGTCCTCGGAAAAAAATTCGTTTTCCTGCTGTCCACTGTTTATTAAGCGTAAATAATTCATTTAGTAAAAATAACAAATCTTATTTAATAGGGGTTTGAGGTGAAGGTGGCAAGAAAATATTTTTAGCATCAATAAGGAATAGGATTGAAAATGGTATTTTTAATAATATTAAAATCATACCTTATATCGCTAGTCATGGGTAACTATCTTTGAAGGTGCTCCGTGTAGTATCGAAATGACAAAGTCAATATGTTTAGGGAAAAGAAAACGCACTCTAAACTAAATAAACTACTATGAATTCTTTTTTCACCGCTAATGATTAAAACATTAAAAGTAGAATTTAGACCCTCCTCTACTCAGCTGGCACGGATAAAAGCATGGCTGATGGAAGAAAATAATGTGCTTGGTGAGGGTTTTTTTTGTAATTGGGAAGTAATACAGGATTCTTTCGACAATAAGAGGATCTGCGTACTCCTTTTGGAGAAAAAAGAGATTGGCTTTATAACCTGGTTCGACAGAGATAAAGTGAATACCATCCAGATCACAGAAATAAGACCGGAGTTTAGGAGAGTAGGCTACGGAAGATACTTGGTCGACGCCTTAACCGAGAGGCTGGCAAACCAAGGTTCCCTGGTTCTAGAATTATATTGCCAACCTGCAAAATCCGAAAAAGCCTGGAAGAAACTTGGTTTCAGGGAATATCCGAAAGTAGAAGGCTTTGAAGCCTACAACGAGAAGGATGGCAAGCATCTTTATAAAATCTTAGTTCCCTTTCTCAAACCCACAAAATCAAAAAAGGATGTGGTAACTATTGAACTATGGAACGTTGAACCGCACCAAATTAATAAAGTGTCGCCATTATGGAAATGGCATCCTAAGTTAAAACCTGGCACCAGCCATTTAAACAAACCGATAATCTTCCCATCGAAACGGGACTGGAACATTAGATGGTCAGAGAATGGTACCATTATACGTGAGGAAAAAGTCAAATACTTTGGAAAGCCGGCAGATATTGATTTTATGGATTTTATCATTATCGAAAAACTTCAGTAGTTATCACGTGGATAAACCTAATCCCATAACACTATCCCACCAAAAGTTAGAATTAATCTAAAACAATTAATTATTTACCACTTATAAATTTTGCGACTAGGTAAATAAAATGGTTTTTTATTTACATTAAAGTGAAAAGTCTATCGGAAAAAAAGAGAGCAAGGATAGCCGCGATGATTAGAGCGGAAAGCGAAGAACTAAAAGTGCCGATGTCTAATCACGAAGAATGAGGGACTATTATGCGTTCCAGCCTGCGATAATCACGAGATTTGCAGCCTTTTTATCCGTTTCAATTGAAATTAATATCTCGATATCAGCCCTATTGTATAAATGCGAGCACTAGTTATTGAAAATTGACATCGCCCTAAAACTTTCAAATTATCTAGCATGTGAAAAAATTCAATCCCAAACTATTTACAGAATCATTAGACAGCAATCACAAAACTCTTTGAGATTAAGATTTGTTGGGTAACTTAGAATATGGAAAAACCAGACAGTCTAAAAGAGCTTATTAAATCTATTGAACTGAACAATTATGGTATCGTATGGACTTTGATGCAGCGCCGTAAAAACCATCATTTCTTTTCCAGCAAAGTTAAAAAAGCTAAGAATGCTTACTTCGAGTTTATACCAAATTCAGCAGAATGGAGCGATCTTTATTCCATAACGCCTTTTACAGATCGGGACGGCTTTAAATTTGAAGAGATATCTATTGACATTAAATTACAAGGCACTATAAATGAGCATAATAATGCGGGTAGGACTTTTTTTTCAGCACCTATGGAGTTAACCTTGACAATTAGAGCCTATTTCCAGCAAGGTGTCGGAGTTCATTCCGAAAATATTAGTTTTCTAAACCCTGAACAGAAAGCACTATTAGAATTTCATAAGAAATACGAAGATGAGCTTATACGATTAGGAGTTAAGACCATATTTGAAACTGAATATTTCGGACAGGAAGCATTTGCTTTCTTTACCCGTATTTGGAAGAATGTGGACAATGGTAACACTACAATGGTGAACGATACAAGCTTGGACTACTTCCATGAGCTTGGGGAAGCACATCGAAACATAATGTATAGCGTTTCCTGTGCCAATATTTGGGGAAGATACACATCTCATTTTACCGACGATTTTTATAGAATGGAAGGAGGCAATGTTTATCCACACAATCCTAGTTTTTATGATACGCGCCATATATTCTATTTAGAGGCGGCCATCGAAGAGATTTACACGTTTTATGAAAGAATTGCATATATCCTATATCTCTTCTTGAATCCAACCTGCTTCGAAGCAAAAGCATTATCTTACAATAAGCTTTTCGAAAGGCAAACCGTTAAGGAACTCAAATTAAAGTTCCCAGGAATTATTGAAAATGAGCATTTCAAATGGTTTTTAAATAGATTAAAGAAAGAGCATAAAGATTTATCTGGATATCGACATCCATTAATTCATTATAAAACAGCAAATACGTTTATTAAAGGTTCTTTTAGCGCATCAAGAACTCGGCATTGGCTTGATAATGCTATGGATGAGACACAGTTAACTATACTACACAAACAAATGGAGGACATATTGAAGTTTGTAAACAAAGAACTTCTTTCCTGTAATACTGCATTTGAACAATTTGTTCTGTTATGTGAAAGTATTGAGTAGGTGGATCCAATCCTGGGCTTCAAGAATCATAAGAATTCCGTTTTTTTCACATTTTTCTCAAACAAATTATCTCTAGCACAAATTCAAAGTTGGTCAAAGAAAATTGCTCAGCCACAACGCTTATGAAATAGTTCTCAACATGAAAATACAGCACTTCCAGATTTCTTAATCCTACTATAATTTGACAGGAATTTTAATTTCGTTTTTTATATTAATTACAGTTGTATCTTTTCGTTGATTACGCTTTTCAAGAGCTTTCTGTACCTCATCAAGGTGTTTGATTATGACTGGGCCTTGAATGGAAACAACATTATTCTCTGGTTTATAAAGCACCATTGCAATGGAAAAAAGCGCAATTAAACTACCTGTTAAAATATTTGCATATTTAAATGAAACATAAGCATGAAGTAAATTGGTTGCCTTTATATTATTGTTATGAATATTGCGCACCCTACCCATTAAGAGATCTCTAATTTCTTCATCAACGAATGTTTCCACATCAGCATCTTTGAAATCGAGAACATTTGATGCGCTTGGGCGAACATATTCAAAATCGCTTATCCTATAATTCTTTAAGGCATTATGTATACTCAAAACGTAAAGCAATGAAGCCAGTACAGAAAAAACAATCAAAATGATTTTGAAGCTGATATGAAAGCCACTCACCTTATCCATGATGATTGGAATAAATAAGGTCAATAAGGCGAAGATTACCCCTACTTGGGCAATGAATTGTGAACCTTTAGTATCTATGGATTCTAAGCGCTTTTGTTCCTCTTCCTCCAAGCGGTTTAAAAAGTCTCTATGTTCTTTTAATTTCTCTATGCTGTCATTTTTTTTCTGATAACTTTGGGCAGCTAAATCCGGTCCTGCTAGAGGATGAACGTAACCCAGCCCAAGGGATAGAAAAAATTCAATAATCTTAGCCATTTTAAACATTTGTTAGTTCATTTATTATTGCCTCGCTAATAAGAAGTCCTGTCTCCTTTTCAATCCAGACCCATTGCCCGTTCGGATTTATTTCCAAAAAGGTATATGAGCCATCTGGTGAAAGAATTATATCGATCGCCCCAAATAAAAGCCCAAGCTTTTTCACCAAACGTATACATTTCGATGCTATATTTTCGGGAAGTTCGAACCGTGAAAAACTTAAAGGTTTCCGCCTCCAGTCTACTTTCGTTTCCTCTTGCTTTTGAGAGTCAACGCTTGCAGCAAACGCTCTATCTCCCACCACAGTAACCCTGATCTCCAATAACTTTTCAATTTCCCTTTGAAAAATACATGGCGTTAAATCAAATTGATCAATTCTATCAATATGTTCCTTTTCCACTCGGCTAGTGTAGATAAAAATGGGCTCTCCCTCACCATCACTTCTCGTTACGGAGATAGGCTTTACAATGATGTTTGCGAATTCATTGTAAAAGGAAACTACCTCTGCCTTATCAGTTGTCACCAAGGTTTCAGGTATAGAGAAACCTAATTGCCTTGCAATTTTGAGTTGAAGAAGTTTATTCTCAGCGCGGTAAACTTGCCAGGGGTCACTTAACCATTTTGCTTCTATCACAGAGAAAAGGTTCTTCAAAAAACTATCAAATTCAGATTTTAGAAACAAAAACTTACTAGTCTCTGCGACGTCTAAAGCTGGCAGGCTTGTTCTGCGAAACCAGACTGCAGAAAAGCTACCTGTTCCTTTAACTGAAAATTGAAATTGAAGGTCTGTCTTTACATTTATCTTCGAAGATAAAACATCTTCACAATTGAGTCTATAGTAAGCAATCCCCCGTTGATTAAATTTATTAATTAGAAAATCAGCGGTATAATCTTGCTTGTGCGTAATAACAAGTATCATTAGAAATCCTTGTCGGGGGTTTCCTGAATAACTCTTGTATTTGTATTGGTTGCCATTAACATTTGCAGTTGATAACGATCCCTGTCACTCTGAACTCCCTCGCCACCTGTAAGCGTTATAATTTCAGTGCCCAACATAGCTTGGAAGTTGTTTGCGTCTGAATCAGAAGATTCGCTTAAAACTTTAGTTCCCGTTTCAGTACCCATTTCCAGGACATCGATTGCAGGACTTCCAGTTCTAACATCAATATTTAAATTGAGTTTAGGATCATAGGCGATTTTCGAAAAATCGAAATCGGTCAGTGTAGCCGATTCCTTAAACTGAAGGATAAAAGGTTTCATAAAGCGTCAAAATAATTGATATCAAATATAAGAAACTTTCCATCATTAATTATTTTCTTTAGGAGCTTGTTTATATTTGTGAATCAAGGCAATAACTTGGTCCATTTTCTTTGTCTTCCGATTTGCAGTGAGAGTTTCCTCTTCAATAAATTCTAGCCGATATCTAAGTGCTTTAACCTTAGGAAATTCTTCTACATTCTCGTCAATAAACACCTCAACAGCATTCTTGACCGCCAAACCGTTTTCAATCGATTGTTTTGCAATATTTGATAATGCACGTAGAACTTCATTTTCAAGTCCATTTATTATAGGATCGTTAAATGGTGGACGTTGTGACATGTTTAACAATTTGATAAGGTTTGGCAGGGCTTCTAGCGAGCTAACTTTGCTAAAATTAGCATAACGCACATCATATTGCTTTTTACTATCTAAGTATTCCCAAAGCAGCTTTAATCCAGCGGGATGGTTTTCTTCAATAAGTAAATTTATTAGTCGTTGCCGTTGATATTCTACAATCGTTTCATCTTCAATTAATTCTAAACAACGAGTTTGCACATAATCAGGAAATTGTCCGAACTTAGAGAGAATTTTAAGGGAGGCAATAACCAATTCTAAAGAATTAGTTTGTGTTGCAAAATTCTTTACCCCTTCAAAATCTTTAGTATTCTTAATCCATAGATGTAGCAATTCATCTTGTTGTGAGTGTTCAGATTGTTTTAGCAAGGACTCTAAAATTAGAGCATGGCAGTTTTGAAGTTTATTGCGAAGCGCATACGCTGCATTATTTAACCAAACCGGGTAGCTCAGATTTTCATTAATGTTTTTACATATTTGTTCATTCATTTTATCGGTTTCAACAAAACTTTGAATTTTTTCCAATTGTGACGGAATCTCAAGTCGATTATTAGCTGGCAGCTGGAGACTAGCAGTTAAACTAAGTAATCTACCTTCATCTATCTCCAAAATCCGTTTCTGCGTTAAGGACCAAAATAATTCGTCATCGGCCGGAAATTGCTTCATTGCGGAGTGAATATAAGATAAGCCTTGAGCGGAGAATGATTTACCCGAAATATCCGGCATAGAATTAAGCCGCGTCAATTGAAAACGAATAAGATTTTTTTCACCTGAAATCCATTGGAGCACAGATTCCAAATCAATGTCTGATTTAAGTTGTCTGCAAATATGGTAAAGTAACTGATAAGAAATTGGATTAATCGTCGCCTCAGGGTTTTTAAAAGACGAGCTCGAAAGTTCATTTATCTGAGTAGAACTAAGTGAACCTCCTCCATTATCCTGAAATATTAACATTACCTCTTCTATAATTGCATCTTGCTTGGTTAGCAAATCAAGTGTGACTACTTTTTCCTTTTCACGTATTAGCGCCCAATCGATCTCATCTGGCCGTTCAGAATAAAAATCATGTTTTGCAGAACAACTGAATTCAAAGGACGGTAGGTAATCTGGAAATTTTGTTCTCAAATTATAAAGTAATTGATGGAACATTCTCCCACGATCTATACTAATTTCTTCTTGAATGACAGCTTGAGCTATATCCTCAACGCTCTCCAAAGTCAAAAGAGGGGTACTTACTTGTGCTAAATCATACTCATCCAAATCATGCTTAATCCAAATTTCCATCAAAGCAGGCCCTACAGTTTTGGTTTCAAAAAAAGTTCGGGCACAATCTTCCAGAAAATCCGAATGATAACCTGAATGAAGTCCTAAATATAATTTAATGACGTTCGACACAAATCCTGGATGAGTTGTAATCATTTGGCGAAAAACCCCTAATATTTTAATGAAGGCATCACGATGATAATAACATAGCCTGCTTAGATGTTGACCTTCATTTACCAAAAATCCTTCGATTAGTTTTTCCAGCCCCTCCACGGAATCAATACTTGTAATTGCCGAGAAGAGTCCTACTTCTTCATCTGCTAAATTAGTATCGTCCCTATGCGTATCAGCAACATTATTAGCCAGCAATTCAATTCCTTCTAAAAGATAGGGTATCTGCTCGTCTGCCTTTCGCATCTCTTTGATCATGTCGTAAATCATTGCCCTGTGATAAGCATTATTATTCTTTTGGTATTTGTCAATGACCATTGCATATATGCCATCGTCAAGCAGCTTCTTTTGAACAAAGAGATTAATTATTGCTAAACGATCGTTTGGCTCCAACCGCTGGTCACCAAGCAATCGCGAAAGATAAAATTTGATCTCGTCACTTTCCTTTGGGAAGTCATGAAGTGCAACATAGTAAAGGACATGAACATGGTTCATTATCCCTATCCCAGTTGTCTTCTCACTCCGAAAGGCATTTATCATTAACTCAAGGGAGATTTTATTACTCGCAAATTGTCCTAGCTCGTTTGAGGTAAAACGGTTGGACATCATATACAAATCTTGCTTTAGATAGCTATCATAAATTTTCTGATAAGCCTCAGCACGCATGTCTATTGAAAGTCTTGAGGCTTCAAATTTAAGTAAGCTCAAAGCATCAATACTACTAGACCAAGCTATCAGTTGCTGTGCTAAGTCTTCTCCTGCAATATTAAATAGGTAGGAAACAGTATTAAACCAAACTGGACTAATTCCTTTTCCATTCAATCTATCTTCTTCAATAACTTCAATAATATCTTCAACATTTAGGTTGGATAAGAATTTTGCACTTAAATATTCTTGGAAGTTCTTATGGATAAAATTCCATGATTCTGAGTTTTCATCGCGAATAAGAATACTTTGGTGACTCAGTAATGAAAGATCAAAGCCAAATGCAGAAAGGTCTTTCGTCTGGGCATAAGATGCACCAGTTTCCGTAAGACTAAAAGCTATTGCCTGTAAGAAGTGATCTGTTTCGCTTCCGGTCGTCACGCCGTTTGATTCGAGCGCCTGTTGGTTTAAAAAAGATCTTGCAATACTCAAATTTCCGTGTTCTTGGTAATAATTAGTCAACTGGAAAAGCGAATAGGGCCGAGATATTAAATCATGAAAATGTTGGGCATTTACCTGAATATAGAAACCTTGTTGACTAATGTTTAGCGCCTTCAATATGTTATCGATATCCTCTGCTTGAAAATTAGGCATCTCTAGCACCATAAAGCCCGGTAAGGTAGAAACCTGCGGGTTTAAAACATCCAAATTGTATCTATTTGTTCTGCATCCTACAACAAACTTTGCAAGGGGAAACTGCTTACATAAATTCATGATAACAGAAACTATCCCATCCCAGTTTTCTATGCTAACCTCGTCCAATCCATCCAGAAAAAGTACTGATCGTTCTTGTCCGTATTCGTTTGCAAATGACGAAATCTCTTCAAGTAGCTGCTCAGAATGAATACCCCCAAGTTTTGCAAAATAAGGAACGAGATAAGGGTGATTATCTTCGATAAGTTTAGTAGCCTCAATTAATTCTCTACTTTTCCCGCTACCGGCCTCCCCAATGACGGCTATATGATTGAATGAATCAATACCATCAATTAAACCTGTTACAGTTGACCTAGGAAGATAGGTGTTAACTTGATCCGCCTGAACTTCCTTTTTTAGCATCCTTGAAAAAAATGGCCCAGTTGTCAAATATTCTGGAAATATTAAGGGTTCAGGTTTTTTATCATTGCGAATGCTTTCAAGACTAAGCAATAACTCTCCGTGCTCATTTTTATCACACTCAATGCTTGTTGCTTGAGGTGTTTGATAACTCCTACTGGGAGTGAGTTGCTTAACACGATTAATTACTTCATGAATAGAAATCACCGGTTTGGTGTTCATTTCCAAAAAATCACATAATGTTTTACTAAAAGGGCTATTGTAACCCGGCGAACCATCCCCTACTGGTTCTAATCGCCCTGCAGAAATCGCAATTCGAGAAGTGGAATTATCTTTTCCCGATTTTTTCCCTCGTTGTATTGGGAATTCACTATTGGTAATTGTTCCTGAAAAACAGCTGTCAGAAATTACAATTATATGCTGTGCCCAATTATTCATTTTTACATAGGCTAACACATCCTCATGTGAAATTGTATCTACAATTCCTCCAGTTCCATCATATGGGACCCATCGCCCCTTTCCTTTTGGCATTTCGCAACCGTGTCCCGCAAAATAGATGATCAAGGTTGCATTTTCTTCAACTCTGGGTTCAGTACTTGAATCGAGAGCTGCATGTATATTTCTAAATGTTGCATCCTGGTTATAAAGCGGTTCACAAATCGTTGTAAAGCCATACTTACTTTCTAATACATCAATGAGTCGCCTAACATCAGCTTTTGAGTTGTTAAGTTTATTTAGATGTTCATATTCATCTATGCCGATAGCAAGAATGTAGTTTGCTTTTTTCTTCATGATTACCGCTTTAAAAAAGATCCATTAAAGATAATGCTTCGTTTTATGTATTGGAAATCCGAACGCTAGGTAGAAAAATAAAATAGGTGATTTATTCAGAATTAAGATTTATTGTTCAATCTCTAATATTTCAAAAACGATAAAAAATATTGCTTCTGGGGAAATAGATTGGATAAACCCCAGGCGATTGACCCCATCTCACCGAAAACTAATTAATATTGAAGCATTATTTACAATGCCCTTATGAATTTGTCCATGCGGGATCATTTAGATTGGTTTTCCCAGAACAAATCATTGACCAATTACTTTAGTTCGAAAATCGTCTAGTAACGATCCTTTAAGTTTTGAAATAATTTGCAACTTTCGCCAATTCCTGCAAATCAGACAAGAAAAAATTCGAAATCTGTCCAGTAACGGCTACTCAAAAAAACGCTCATCGTAAGATGAGCGTTTTTGTTTTAAGGCTATGTTTTTTACTACGACTAGTGCTTTTCATCTTCAATTGATTTTTTAAGCTTTAGCAATTCTTCTTTTGTATACTGACTTGACAGACTTATTTTGTTTCCGGAAAATTTGCCA
>Ga0157370_10000042_pt1 | contig 133711 bp, 95 predicted proteins | sample C35metaG_FD_113463 | JGI IMG/M metagenome (GOLD analysis project Ga0157370, IMG submission 113463) | Corn rhizosphere microbial communities from Kellogg Biological Station, Michigan, USA - C3-5 metaG | ecosystem: Host-associated > Plants > Roots > Rhizosphere > Soil | place: USA: Michigan...
CGTGTGGTGGTGGTGGTGAGTGATACGGGCTCCGGTAAAACCACCCAGCTTCCCAAGATGGTGGCAGAGGCCCTGGGGCCGGAGGGTGGCCGCGTGGGATGTACTCAACCGCGCCGGATTGCTGCCGCCAGCGTGGCGAGACGGGTGGCGGAGGAGCTGAAGGTTCCGCTGGGAGATTATGTGGGCTATCAGGTGCGCTTTGAGGACCGCATCACCCGTGAGACGCGCATCAAGTTCATGACGGACGGTATCCTGCTGGCGGAAACGCAGGGGGATCGCGATCTGAAACAATATGAGGCGCTCATTCTCGATGAGGCTCATGAACGTTCCCTGAACATCGATTTCCTGCTTGGCTATCTGCGGCGCTTGTTGGATCGGCGGAAGGATCTGAAACTGGTGATCTCTTCGGCCACGCTGGATGCGGGATCGTTTGCGGAATTTTTCAAGGATGGGGATACTCCCGCACCTGTGATCGAGGCTCCGGGCCGGATGTTTCCCGTGTCCGAATTCTTTCTGCCTCCGAATGATGACGAGGATATCCCGCAGAACGTGGCGCGTGCTGTCGACTATCTGAACGACGTGGAGCCCATGGGGGACGTGCTCGTCTTCCTGCCGGGTGAGCGTGAGATCCGCGAGTGCGCGGAGGTGCTGGAAGGCCGCCAATACCGTCATACGGAAGTCCTGCCACTCTTCGCCAGGCTGAGCATGGGCGATCAGCAGCGCGTCTTCAATCCGGGAAACAAACGCCGCCTGATCCTGGCCACCAACGTAGCGGAAACCTCTCTAACGATACCGCGCATCGCCTGTGTGATCGATTCCGGGGTGGCCCGCGTGAGCCGCTGGAGTCCAGGCAAAGGTGTGCAGCGCCTGCAAATCGAACCGGTATCCCAGGCCAGCGCGCGCCAGCGGAAGGGCCGCTGCGGCCGGGTGCGGGATGGGGTGTGCGTGAGGCTCTATTACGAGACGGAACTGGAAGAGCGCCCTGCGTTCACCGATCCCGAAATCCGCCGTAGTTCCCTGGCAGGGGTAATCCTTCGCATGAAATCGCTGCACCTGCCGGACATCGAGGACTTTCCGTTTCTCGATGCGCCGAATCCGAAAGCGATCTCGGAGGGTTATCGTACTTTACGTGAAGTAGGCGCGCTGGATAAGGAAAAGCGCCTCACCGATTTCGGCCGCCAAATGGCCCGCCTGCCGGTAGACCCCAAGTTGGGCCGCATGCTGATAGAAGCTCGCAAGGAGGGCTGTCTCGGTGCCGTCCTACCCATCGTAGCAGCTCTGGAATCCAATGATCCTCGTGAGCGCCCTGCGGAAAAAGCCCGTGAGGCGGATGCCGCGCATGCCAAATGGAAGGATGCGGATAGCGATTTCATCGGCATCCTCCGGCTGTGGCAGGACGTTTCCCGTTTCCGTGACGAACGGGGCCGCTGGAAGCGCAATGCCCTGCGGAAATATGCCGGTCCGGCCTTTCTTAACTACCGCCGCGTGATCGAATGGGCGAACGTCCGCGATGAATTGGCAGATCTGCTGGAACGGGAGTGGAAGCTCAGGATCGGGGAAATCGGTGAAAATCTATCAGGAGAGGGGAATTACGCCACCATTCATAAATCCCTGTTGGCCGGGGTGCCGCGTCAGTTCGGCCTGTGGGACCGGGAATCGAAGTCCTACCACAGTGCTTCCGGTGGATTTTTCGCCATTTTTCCAGGATCCGGTCTCTTCACCGCGCCGAAACGCCACGAGTGGGTGGTGGCCATGGAACTGGTGGAAACGACCCGCCTGTGGGCGCGGCGTGTGGCGCGCATCGATCCTGCGTGGGTGGAGGAGGTGGCTCCCCACCTCTGCCGCAGCAAGTATGGAGAGGCCCATTGGGATGAGAAACAGGGCGCAGTGTATGGGAAGGAAACCGTGGTCTGCGGTGGCCTGCATGTCATCACCGGGCGGCGTATACACTATGGGCGCGTGGACCAAAAGATGGCGCATCATATTTTCCTGCGTGAAGGTTTGTTAGGAGGAGGGCTTCGCAAGAAATCCCGCTTCATGGATCGGCTCACGGAGTTGCGGGAGGAACTGGAGATGATCGAGCAGAAGCTGCGCAGGCCAGGTGGCCTATGGAGTGAGGAAGCCGTGCTGCGCTTTTTCGAGGAACGCATCCCGGAGACCATTCACACAGCGGCTTCTTTTCACAAATGGCGGGATGGCCAGGAGGATGTGCTCATTCTTAAAGTGGGGGATGTGATGGAGGAAGCCATCGAGGACCTGGGTCTGGACGGCTATCCGGATGTGCTCCGGCACCAAGGGCAGGAATACTCTGTTTATTATCATGTGGCACCGGGGGAGAGGGACGATGGCATTTCATTGGGCGTCCACGTCGATCAACTGCCGAAACTCCCGGACTGGCTGCCCGCCTGGGGAGTGGATGGTGATCTGCGGGAAAGGGCGGAGATTCTTTTGCGATCCCTGCCCAAGGATTACCGCCGCATCTGTCAGCCCATCGCTTCCGTGGCGGATGGCTTTGCGGAGTTGTGGTCCCATGCACCCAAGGATGTGCCGATCTATCAGGCTCTATCCGAATATGTAAAGGAGCGCATCGGTGCCCACGTGCCGGTGGGGGAGTATGATGCCTCCCGCCTTCCTCCAGAGCTGGTTACCAAGATCTGGGTCTGCGATGATGAGGGTGAAGAACTGGCAATGGGGGAGGATGTGGCGGCTCTGAAGCTTCAGCTCGCTGACCGCATGCGTGTTCGTTTCGAGGCCGCGGCAAATGCAGATGTGGAGCGCAAGGGCATCAGCATCTGGGACGGCGAGAGCCTGCCGGAGCGTGTGGAGACCCCCGGCGGGGCTGCATTTCCGGCTCTCGTCGATGAAGGGAAAACCGTAGGCGTCCGCGCATTCACCTGCGCCGAGCTGGCACGGGAGTCTCACCGCGCCGGCGGTGCCCGTCTGCTATGGCTCGCCCACCAGGACCAGGTGAACTATCTCAAAAAGAAATTTCCGTTAGGCATGATGGCCAAGGTGGAAATGCCACGTCTCGGCGGGGGCACGACACTGGATGAACTGATCCTGCTGGCGGCAGAAGGTGCCGCTGGCAGTGTGTTCCCACGCTCTCCGGATGATTTCAGGAAAGTCACGGACAAGGCCCGTGGAAATTGGTTCGATGCTGCCCAGGCTCTCGGCAAATCGATCGATGAGATCCACGAATGGCTGCCTGCCATCCGCACCTTCATCGCCGGAAATCTGGGTGATCGGAACTATGGTGAAATCGCTCAGGATCTGGATGAGGAGCTGACATGGCTTTTCCGCAGCCGCTTTGCCTGGAATGCCGGCTTTAGCCGGCTGTGCGATTACCCGCGTCGGTTGAAGTCCATGAAATCCCGCATTGGCCGCCTGTCTTCGCTCCCCATCGTGAAGGATCTGGAAAAAATCGACCGCCTGAAGCCTCTGTGGGACCCGTGGTTCGCACAGTGGATGAAACATCCCGAAAACCCGTGCCTGTGGGAGTTCGGCTGGGCATTGGAAGAGCTCCGGGTTTCCCTGTTTTCACCGGAAATTCCTGTCCAAGGGAAGGTTTCAGAAAAACGATTGGAAGAAATGTGGCGGAACCACAGCTGATTCTTTGAATCTCACATTAGTGGTGATGGGTGATCTTACCTTTTGTATCAATGAATTGTGAAAATAACCAAGAATCTATCATAGAGAGGAATACCTACGGGATGACGTAAGATGGTCAACTTTAGTTGATCTTTTATCAAAAATTCCTACGGTGTGGCCAGTTCAACGCCCCCTCCGATGAAAAACCGATCACTCCACCTGTTTCTGCTTGTTTCCTCATGGGTAGTCGGAGCCGCATCGGGCCAAGTTTCAGTATATGTTTCGCCGAATGATATTGAGACTGCTGCTGCTTCCGGAATAGCGGGGACAACCAATCGCACCGAGACATTCAACAGTCTTGCTACAGGAACGGCGTCCATTGCCAGCTATCACTCGTCTGCTATTGGTGCCACCTATACCACCACGGGTAACACCAGGATCATCGGCAATGACAAATTTGGCGGATATCAGCAGGGAAACTATCTGGGGTTACCTAACGGTGCCAGTTCCACTATCACTCTAGACCCAGGAACGTCAGCCCAATACTTTGGTTTCTATTTCACCGCCGGTGACCGCTATAACCAAATTCAGATTTACAGTGGTAATACCCTGCTGCTGTCTTTTACCACGGCCACATTGATCGACATGCTCCCTAAAACGGTGGGCTCGAAGGTGATGGCGATCAATGGGAGCATTTACAATACTGTCGATTACTATGGAAAGCCGGTGACCAATGAGAATAATGTCGAGCCCTACGCATATCTTCATTTCATCACTTCCGGTTCAGTGACATTTGATAAAATCGTCCTGACTCAGGCGCTGGGCACTTCGTCTATTTTTGAGAATGACAATCACAGCATTCTCGCTGTAGCGCCCACATTGCCCGACTCACTGGTAGTCGTGCCGGTGCCAGAGCCGGGATCGCTTACTCTGTTCGGCTTGGCCTCCTGTTTTCTTTTCCGCCGCAAACGCTAATCAGAAAGGGGCGGTGGAAAATCGCCGTCGTGCTTACGTCCCTGGAAGACTCAGTTTCTTCAGCTCTGCATCGATGATGCGCTCACATTCCTCGATTTGCTTCTGTCTGCGGACCCGTGCCTCTTCGGCCAACTGCTCCAAGGTATCGATGTCGTAGAGATATACTTCCTCGATCTCGCCTACGGCAGGCTCAATGTCACGGGGCACTGCGATGTCGATGAAGAAAAGCGGGCGAAACTTCCGGGCACGGCGGGCCTTTTCTACATCCGCACGATGGATGATGGCATGCGGCGCACCGGTGGATGAAATGACGACGTCCACCTTTTCCAGCACGCTCTGCCATTCATCGAATTTCACGGCCTTGCCATTCATCTCGGTGGCCAGTTCCACGGCCCGGTCGTAAGAGCGGTTGGCCACGAAAATCGAGCGCGCCCCACGGGATACCAACGCCTGCGCAGTGAGGCGGCTCATTTCTCCAGCGCCCAGTACCATCACCTCACTGTCCTTCAGGTGGCCGAAGATTTTCTCTGCCAGATCCACCGCCACATTGCCAATAGAGGTGGAACCTTCCTGGATGGCTGTTTCCGTCCGGACCTTTTTCCCCACGCCGAAGGCGCGCTGGAAAAGGCGGTTCAGCACTCCGCTGGTAGCACCTGCACCCAGTGCAGCCTGATAGGCTTGTTTCACCTGGCCGAAAATTTCCGTCTCGCCCAGCACCATGGAGTCCAGCCCGCTTACCACCCGGCACAGATGTCGGGCAGCCTCACCCTTCTGTAAGTGATAGAAGTGCGAAGGAAGGTCTGCATTTTCCGGAACCTGTGCAGCCAGTCGTGAACCCAGCCGATCCAGTGCAGCATCCGCATCCTCGGCGGCGAGGTAGAATTCCGTCCGGTTGCATGTGGAAATGACCACCGCTTCTGCGGCATCCACACTGGCGAGCAGATCATGTGAAGCCTGCCCCAGCTTGGGCGTGCCTATGGCAAAGCGCTCCCGCACCTGCACGGGCGCGGTCCGATGATTCAAGCCTAAACAAAAAAGCTCCATGTATTACACGAATGCGAACACCACCAATGAACCTATGAACAATCCCACTGCGGAAAGTGAGAGCCGGCGGCCCGTCATTCCCCGCACCTGCATGATTCCGATCAGCAGCGCGTAACCCACCCATACGCTCACGGCAGCGATGAAATGCCCCTCCGTACCTTGCTTGTGAGGCATCAGGAATCCGGCCACGACGCCCACAGAGAGAAGCGCTCCACCCAGCCACAGCAGGCGTTGCAGCGAAATCCGCAGTTCATGCACCGGTGGCAGATGCCGGAAGAGGCCGCTTTTCAAATGGTGTGCCTTCAATTGTTTATCCAGCACCAGAAACATCACGCCCGCCACCGCAGCCAGAGCCAATGCACCATAGGCCAGCACGGAAGTGGCGGAATGGGTCTCCCCCCATGCATTGCTTACCAGCACCCGGGTGGGATGTGCCGCCAGCACGCCGGGAATCAGTGCGAATACTTGGAAAACCACGATCAGCGGAGCGGTGAAAACTCCAAGCAGGGAAATGCGGTAAGGAGGCCCCACCAGTAGGTAAAACAAAGTCAGGGACCATGCCAGATAGGCCATGATTTCCCCCAAATCTCTCAGCGGACAAGCTCCACGGGCCTCGCCACGCAGCGCGAGAAAACCGAGCTGGCAGAGAAAAGCGCCAGCCATCCACAGTACCGTCCACTTGCTGCGCAATCCATGGTGAACTGAAAGCATGCCCAGCGCCCCGCCCACGGCAGCGAGCAGGGTGGCAGCGATCAAAAACCAGCGGTCCATGCCCATCCATGAAGGTCTTGAGCCACACGTGCAAGCCACAATGTTGATCCATGGCTTCAAGCCGGAGGAAGCGTTTTAAACTCTTTGACTCATTCCAAGTTCCAGCTAGGGTGATAAATCCCGCCTTTTTTTACATCAGGTGGAAACGAACCGACACTACTGCTATGAAAAACAAACTTTGGACAATCGCCATCGCCCTGCCGCTCTGTTTTACGGCATGTGACAAGAAGGAAACTGCCTCCGAAAAAATGAATGCCGGAGCGGATAAAGTTTCTGAAGGTGTGAAGGAAATGGCAGACGCTGCAGAAAAAAAGGCTGATGAAGCTGCCGCCTCTGCCAAAGCCGCTGCGGAACGCGCCGCAGCCGATGCACGTGCAGCGGCCGACAAGGCATCTGCAGAAACAAAAGCCGCTGCGGAGCGCGCTGCTGCTGCCATGAAAGATGCCGCTGCGGATGCGAAGGCAAAGGCTGATGAGGCCGCTGCCGCCAGTAGCGATGCCGCCAAGAGTGCAGTCGAGAGTGCGGATCACGCTCTGGAGAATGCAAAGGCCCGCATGGATGGAGATCCTACCACCCAACCGACTCCTGCCCCCGCACCGCCGGAAAAAATAGAGGAAAATCCTCAGTGACCTGTTCATAGGAAAGGCGATCTCCAAATCGCCTTTCCTTGCTTGGGCCGGTCACGGCCTTACCCGCATCTGTGCAGGTATTTCAATGGTATACAAAATGCTATTGCGCTGGCCTGAGTGGTTTCCTAGCTTGCTGGCCACTCTTTCTGCCCTCGTTGCCTCATGAAACCTGCCCATTTCCTCATTCCAGCAGTTGCTGTTCTTGCCTCGGCCCTCATGGGCTGCAAATCCGGAGGTGGAGACACCATCAAAGTCGGTGAATTTGCCTCCCTCACAGGGAAGGAAGCCACCTTCGGCACCTCCGCTCATGAAGGTACTCTTCTTGCCGTAGAGCAGATCAATGCGGCGGGCGGAGTGTTGGGCAAGAAACTGGAGCTTCTCACGGAAGATGACCAGACCAAGGCTGGGGAACCTGCGAATGCGGTGAACAAGTTGATTTCCAAAGATGGTGTGATTGCCATTCTTGGAGAAGTGGCCTCCAGCCGCTCCTTGGAAGCTGCTCCGATCTGCCAGCAGAACAAGATTCCCATGATATCGCCTGCCTCCACCAATCCTACGGTGACTCAGCAGGGTGATTACATTTTCCGCGTTTGCTTCAATGATACTTTCCAAGGTGGAGCTTTGGCCAATTTCGCCAGTTCCACGATCCAGGCAAAGAAGGTCGCCATCCTCACCGATGTGAAGAGCGATTACAGCAAGGGTCTGGCCAAGAGTTTCAAGGAGAAATACACCTCCAATGGTGGCAAGGTGGGCATTGAGCTGGACTTCAACGGTGGCGATAAGGACTTCAAGGGACAACTCACCGCCATCAAATCCGATGCTCCCGACGCGATCTTTCTCCCCGGCTACTATAATGACGTGGCCCTCATTTGTATCCAAGCCAAGCAACTCGGCCTGAACATCCCCATTTTCGGCGGAGATGGCTGGGAAAGCGAAAGTCTCCTTACCATCGGCAAGGACGCCATGGAAGGTCACTACTTCTCCACTCACTGCTCCCCGGATCAGGGAAATCCGGAAATGGTCAATTTCGTCGAAGCTTATAAAAAACGCTATAATGGCAAGACCCCGGACGCCATGGCAGTGCTGGGCTACGATTCCGCCCTTGTCCTTGCAGATGCCATCAAGCGCGCCGGCACGACAGATTCCGAAAAACTGCGCGATGCGATTGCCGCCACCAAGGATTTCAATGGTGCCAGCGGTAAGTTCTATCTGAACGAAAACCGCGATGCGGTGAAGGCCCTAGTCTTCATCCAGATCAAGGGTGGCAAGTTCACCTACAACGCATCCGTCAATCCTTGAGAAGTTGAGAGAGTGCCGCCGGAAGCTTGAGAGCGAGTAATCGCACTAACAGCTCAAGTTCCCGGTTTCTTTCTCAACTGTTCAGCAAAGACTATCAACTCTTCATGGATTGGATTCAGCAGATCATCAATGGACTCGGACTGGGTGCCATTTATGCGCTCATGGCGCTGGGATATACGATGGTGTATGGCGTCCTGCGTTTCATCAATTTCGCACACAGCGATGTCCTGATGCTGGGAGCATTCGCCGCATTCTATCTGGCGCCAAAGCTACAGGAGATGTTTGGGGCGCAATCCGTCACGAGTGCCGTAATGGTCTTCGTCCTTGCGGCCCTCCTCTGTGCTCTGGTGGGTATGACCATCGAGCGTCTGGCCTATCGGCCACTGCGGAATCGCCCGAAGCTGACAGTGCTCATCACCGCCATCGGTGTTTCTCTGCTGATTGAATTCACTGGCCAGAATGAACATGTCTTCGGTGCCTCGCCGCTTCCATTCCCGCAGTTGCTTGCAGAGAAAACTCTGCACCTAGGAGGCCTGGTGATGGGCAGTAACGATGTGATCATCGTTTCCCTCACGCTGGTACTGCTGGTTGGCATGTGGTTGGTCGTCCAGAAAACGCGCGTTGGTACTGCCATGCGTGCGGTTTCATTCAACATGCAGGCGGCTTCCCTCATGGGCGTGCCCGTGAACCGTATCATTTCATTCACCTTCGGCCTCGGCTCCGCACTGGCAGCCATCGCTGGAATTCTTTACTCGATGAAAGCACCCGGCATCGAGCCTTTGATGGGTGTGCAGCCTGGTCTCAGAGCATTCGTCGCTGCCGTTCTTGGGGGCATCGGAAACCTGCCAGGTGCTGTGCTCGGGGGAGTGATTCTCGGCCTTTTGGAAACCTTTGCGGGAGGCATTCCCGGCCTTTCCAATTACCGGGATGCCATCGCCTTCGGCATTCTGATCCTTATCCTTCTCTTTAAACCGGCCGGTCTGTTGGGCCGTTCCACCATTGAAAAAGTCTGATGCCGCTATCTGGTGCTAAACGTTGGCTGTTGCTCGGTATCGCGATTGCGATCCTCGCTTCCTATTTCACCCCGCATTTCAATCGCTACTACCTTGGCATCGTCATCGATGTGGGGATCGCAATTATCCTCGCCACGAGTTTGAATCTGATCAACGGCCACACCGGGCAATTCAGCCTGGGTCACGCCGGATTCATGGCGGTGGGTGGCTATTTTTCCGCATGGCTCACGCTGGCCTCTGGAACGATGTCCAGTTCCATCTGGTTCTTCCCGTTGGTGCTCATTGCGGGCGGACTACTATCCGCTTTCGTAGGGCTGTGCGTCGGCATTCCGTCCCTCCGTTTGCGTGGAGATTACCTGGCCATCGTCACACTTGGCTTCGGGGAAATCATCCGTGTCGTTGCGCAAAATACCGAGGCGGTGGGAGCCGCCAGCGGCCTGAAGGGCATCCCGAAATTGACTACTCTCGGTTGGACGTTCGGTTTCGCCGCCATCACGATCTACGTCATTACTGCCTTGGTGAATTCCACCTACGGTCGTGGCTTCATCGCGGTGCATGACGATGAGATCGCCGCGGAGTCCAACGGTGTGAACACCACGCGCACGAAGGTCACCGCCTTTGTCACCGGAGCATTTTTCGCAGGTATTGCGGGCGGACTATGGGCGCACCACAAGCAGTTCCTTTCCCCCACGGGGTTCGACTGGATCAAATCCATCGAGATCGTGGTCATGGTCATTCTTGGTGGCATGGGGCGCACCGTGGGTGTCATTGCTGCCGCCATCATCCTCACTGTTTTACCGGAGTTCCTGCGTGATTTCTCCGAGTATCGCATGATCATCTACGCGCTGCTCATCATCCTTCTCATGCTCCTGCGTCCAGCCGGGCTGTTTTCCATTAATCTCAAACGCCGCAGCCAATCATGAGTGCGCCTTTGCTGGAACTTGAAAAAGCCACCATTCGTTTCGGTGGACTCACTGCCGTCTCCGAACTCAGCCTGAGCATCGGCGAGAATGAATTGATCGGTCTGATAGGACCTAACGGCGCAGGCAAGACCACCGCCTTCAACATGATTACCGGTGTCTACCGACCCACCTCCGGCCACATCCGGCTGGCAGGGAAGGACACGCTCGGAATCAAACCGAACAAACTCGCCGCCGCAGGCATTGCCCGCACGTTCCAGAACATTCGCTTGTTCGGATCCCTCAGCGTATTGGACAACATTCGTGTGGCTGCCCGTCTCCACAATGGGGAAGGGTATTTCAGCGCCCTCTGGCGTGGAAAAGGCTGGAAGAAATCCGAGGCTGAAACCGAAAAGAACGCCCTAGAACTTCTCGAAATTTTTGACCTCGCCAAGCAGCGCGATGAACTGGCCACCTCACTCCCTTACGGAGATCAGCGCCGCTTGGAAATCGTCCGCGCTCTTGCCACCAAGCCAAAGCTCCTCCTTCTCGATGAGCCGGCCGCCGGCATGAATCCCTCGGAAAAAGACGATCTCATGCGTCTCATCCGCTTCGTTCAGGAACGCTATCAACTTTCAGTGCTGCTCGTAGAGCATGACATGAAGGTCGTCATGGGCATCTGCCAGCGCATCGCCGTATTGGAATACGGCATCAAGATCGCCGAAGGAACCCCCAAGGAAATCCAGTGCCACCCGAAGGTCATCGAGGCATATCTCGGAGCAGCGGCGGTTTAGTCGAGAGTTTTTTGTTGAGAGGTGAGAGTAAAGAACCTGAGTAGAAGCTATGTTTGGATTTGAGAAACTGGATGTCTGGCAGCGAGCGATTGAATTCGCTGATGTTGTTTATTCATCTACTCGTGCTTTTCCTGCGGATGAGCGGTTCGGGCTTACAAACCAAATGCGTCGCGCGGCAGTTTCCATTTCTTCCAACATTGCCGAAGGTAGCTCAAGGAATTCGCGGAAAGACTTCGCCAGGTTTCTTGAAATTGCAGCTGGTTCTCTCTACGAAGTCGTCTCCCAATGCCATATTGGCCTCAATCAAGGATTTCTAACGAAAGACGAATTTGAGATTCTCTATAAATCTGCGGAAGAACAAAGCAGAATGCTCAGTGGGCTTCGCCGCTCTTTGATGAACGAAGCCTGATTCTTTCTCACTCTCAACTCTCAACCATAAACTCTCAACTAGTGTTAACGGTCGAAAATCTCAATGTGTCTTACGGTGCCATCAAAGCCCTGCATGGTGTCAGTTTGAAAGTGCCTCAAGGCAGTATTGTCACTCTGATCGGTGCAAATGGGGCAGGGAAGTCCACGACGTTGCGCGCACTTTCCGGCTTGGTGAAATCTTCCAGCGGAACCATCACCTACGATGGTGAGGATATTTCAAAACTGCCGACAAACCATATCGTTTCAAAAGGCCTGTGCCACGTCCCGGAAGGACGGATGGTGTTTGCGAATCTAACGGTAGCGGAAAACCTCAAGATGGGAGCCTATCTCCAGAAGGATCGTAAGTGGATCGCGGAGCAGACTGATTATGTATTCTCCCTTTTTCCCCGATTGAAGGAGCGGGAAAGTCAAGCAGCGGGAACGCTTTCCGGTGGGGAGCAGCAAATGCTCGCCATTGCTCGTGCGCTGTTGAGCAAGCCGAAGTTCCTGATGCTTGATGAGCCATCGCTCGGCATCGCGCCACTCCTCGTGAAAACTATTTTCGAGCGCATTGTGGAGATCAACCGCGAGCAAGGGCTTACCATTCTCCTCGTTGAGCAGAATGCGAATCTCGCGCTGGATGTTTCCAGCTATGCCTACGTTTTGGAGACAGGAAAGATCTTGCTTGAAGGCCCATCCGCCCAACTCAAGGCAGATCCGCAGGTGCAGGCTTGCTACCTGGGTGGTTGATGGCACTGGCTCCTCTCACGTAGCGGGATGGCTATGCCATTCCGGCAGTGAAGATGGTCCGCCAGGGAAGGATATGTTAGGTTAGGTTGGAGAGCTTAGTGGTGAATCTGGCAATCGGTTGGCTGATGGCCGTCCACCCAACCGCAATGAAGTAGCCATTGCGCTACGTAAAGAAACAGGGTCGCCACTCTGCCTCCTTACTTACGCGTGCGACAACGCTTCCTCAAACACTCCGATGAGTGCGGCGGTATCTTCCTGTCCACACGAGACCCTCAGGAGATTGGCCGGGACGCCACAGGCTTCCGCCCATTCCAACTCGGTGTAGTGGGCCAAAAGCACGTATGGGCAGACCAGAGTGAAAGCGGTGCCAAAGCTGGGCCCTTTGTTCAACCGCATGGCGTCATACACCTTTGGCGTCTTCTTGGGGGCCTTGAGCACGAAGGAAAGCAGACCTCCGTAGCCGCCATCCTTGCGCATGACGGACTCGTAGTTTTCCCGCTGTACGAGGGTAGGGTGCCAGACTTGGGCGACCGCCGGATGAGCGTTCAACCATGCGGCCAGAGCTTCCCCATTGGCGTTCACCTGCTTCATTCGCTTGGCGTAGTCCTTCAGGTTGGAGAGAAGAACTTCTGCATCGCTGATGTAGAGTGGCGCGCACTCGGTTGAGTCGTGGGTGAATGCTTCCCGGAAATGGTTTACAAAGGGGGAGTCCGCCCGCACCGTGATCATACCGGCCATCACGTCTCCTTCACCGGAAATCCATTTGGTTAGGCTGCCCGTCACCACATCGGCATATTTCAGCGCATCCACATTGAATGGACCGCCAGCGGAATCATCTACGATGAGTGGCGTATTTCCCTGTTGGCAGGCATCTGCCACGCGTTTGATGTCGACCGTGCGAAGCAACGGATTGCTTGGAATCTCGGTGAAAACCCCGGCGAATTCGCCAGCGCGGATGCGTTGCAGCGCTTCATCGAATGATTCTCCAGTGGCATCATTCAGATAGACCACACCGTGGCCGAAGAGTTCCTGGATCTTTAAGGAATCCACGTAGGGGAATTCCATTTGCAGGGTTTTCTTCCCTTCGCTCAGGGCGGGCAGGGCACGCAGGGAGGAGGTCACTGCAGCCATGCCGCTGGTGAGGATGAAAATGTCTTCGGGAGCTGCGCTGGTGAATTTCGACAGCGCGCGGGAAAGCAGATGGGATTTCGATCCCTCCCGCAGATTTCCATCGAAGTAATCCTGAGCTTGGCGGCTGCTCACCACTTCACCGGTGAAGCGCCAGTAAAAATTCGCATCTGCCTTTGCCTTGAGCGGGAAGACGAGTGCCTGTAGGCCGTGAAAGCTGGTGATGCGGATGGCTGTTTCCGCCCTGCGTTCCACCCAGCGGTGGGCGCGCTGAACGGCTGCGCGTGTAGGCAGGATGATCACATCCTCATTGTCTCCAGCCACTTCCTGGCGGGCGGCCTCGAAGAGACGCTCCACGGTAGGATGCTTGAAAAAGCGTGGATATCCCGTGCGCATCCGGTTCAGCACCTTGTCACGGCCTTCCTCATAGCCAACCACGGCGTCCCATGTAGGCAGGCAAACCGAGCACGCGTGTGGAGAATCCGGCAGGGGATGCCCCAGGTCCTCTTCTTGCCATGCTGGATTGGCTGTTAGGTCTCGACTCACACCCCTCCATGTATCGGACCGCCGCAAAGGGCAAGCCGGATCATGCTTGTTTGCGTGAATTTTCCCCGCCTCACACTCATCACCGGATTGATTGATTTTCATGCAAAATGCTTTTGCTGAGCGAATTGCACCGATTCCTCGATATTCCCTCAAGAAATAGACGCAAACGGCGGGAAAAATCTTCAAACGAGACGTGACCGTCCGATTTTTTCCCCTCATTCTTGGCCATTCATCATAAAAAATCATGGCTAACTTCGACGCATACGAGATCAAAATGACTGCCGCCGGCATGGGAGATGCGGCTATCCGTGCCTTCCGCCGCAATTACGAGGCCCTGCTCCGCAATGAAACCGGCATGATTTCCGAGGATTCCATCACCCCTGCCACCGATCTGGCCTCCTTTGAGGGCATTTCGAAAGATGCGCCCGTGGATGCGGATTTGCTTTCCCAGGCTGTAGTCATCAAACTCAATGGTGGACTAGGCACCAGCATGGGCCTCGTGGGGCCGAAAAGTCTGCTCCCGGTGCGGGAGGGGACCAATTTCCTCGATCTGATGGTCCGCCAGATTCTCGATCTGCGTAAAACATCCGGCGCAAACGTCCGCCTGCTGCTGATGAACAGCTTCAGCACCAGTGAGGACACACTTGCCCACCTGCAAAAGTATGCGGCCGATGGTCTTTCCTCCGCCTCCGAGGTGGAGTTGATGCAGAATCAGATCCCGAAAATTGATGCCACCACTTTCGCTCCTGCGGAATGGCCTGCCGATCCGGAACTGGAGTGGTGCCCACCGGGCCATGGCGATCTTTTCCCTGCCTTGGTCGGCAGCGGTTGGCTGGATAAGCTCCTCGCAGAAGGCGTGAAATATGCATTCGTTTCCAACTCGGACAACCTGGGCGCCATTCTGGACCCAGCCCTGCTCAAACACTTCGCGGCATCCGGCGCACCGTTTCTGATGGAAGTCACCCGCCGCACCGCTGCCGATCGCAAGGGGGGCCACTTGGCTGTGCGCAAGGCGGATGGCCGCTTGCTACTGCGCGAAGTGGCCCAGTGTCCGGATGCGGATGTCGAAGATTTCCAAGATATTGATCGTCACCAGTATTTCAATACAAACAGCCTCTGGCTCCGCTTGGATCTGCTCAAGGCTCAGCTCGCCGCCGACTCCGGTGTGTTGCCACTGCCGATGATCAAAAATAGTAAAACCGTGGATCCCCGGGACAAGAAATCCACCCCTGTCATCCAACTGGAAGTGGCCATGGGAGCAGCCATCGAGTGCTTCGAGGGCTCCACAGCCATTGAGGTTCCTCGCAGCCGTTTCGCTCCGGTCAAGACCACCGGCGATTTGCTCGCTCTGCGTTCCGATGCGTATGAGATTCTGGAAAACGGCCAGGTTCGTCTCAGCCCGGAGCGTAATGGTGTGCCACCCATCATTTCCCTATCAGATGATTACAAGCTCGTGGATCAATTGGATCCACTCGGTGTCCCCGGCCTGATCAAGGCTCGCTCGCTCAAGGTTTCCGGCTCCGTGCATTTCGCCACAGGCGTGGTGATAGAGGGGGATGTGGAGTTCAAGAACTCCGGCACCGAGCGCAAGACGGTACCAGCGGGAATCTATAAGGATCAAACGATAGAACTGCAATAAGCCAAGGCAGGGATACGGGCTGTCCCAATCGTCCTTCTGTACCGAAACACCCGTTTGGAGAGGCCTGCAGAGTTCAAAAAATGTTATTTTAACTGCTCGGCACTTGCCATTCGTCAGAGCGGTCGATAAGCCGTGCGGCGCGATGGCGGGTATCGGTCCCTTTACATTTCCTAAAGATGGTTTTGACGCAGTAATTTTTGACTGCGACGGCACATTGGTCGACTCCATGCCAGCTCACTTTGAGGCTTGGTGTGATGCGCTTTCTCTCCATGGAGCAGGAGGAGTCTTCAAGGAAGACGTTTTCTTCGCAATGGGTGGTCGCCCAACCCGTGATATCGTTGTTGAGTTGAATGACGAATATGATCTCAAGCTGGATCCGCAGTCGGTCGCCTTTGCCAAGCGGGAAGCTTTCCTCAAGCGCTTGAAATCCATCACACTGATTGATGAAGTGGCTGCCTTCGCTGATTCCCTGCGTGGCCGGGTGCCGATGGCCATTGCCACGGGTGGCACACGCATGGTGATCGAAAAAACCCTTCAGATCGTCGGGATTTCCGATTGGTTTGAGGAGGTGGTCACTGCAGATGATGTGAAGGAAGGTAAGCCAGCGCCGGATATTTTCCTGCGTGCTGCCAAGCTGCTGGGAGTGGCTCCTGATCGCTGCCTGGTGTTGGAAGATGCACCGGCTGGCATCCTGGCTGCCCAACTCGCAGGCATGCAGGTGATCGCCATTCCATCCCCGCTGCTTTCCATCTGAATAGAAGGCTGCTGAAGTTTTTTAAAACCCTCTCCGTTTACTCGGGGAGGGTTTGTTTAGTAGAAAAAAGGTCTTATCCCCGCCGCTTTCTCCAAAGTATTGGGAATGCGGCCAAGCCCAGCAGAAATATGGACGGCTCCGGCACATACGTCACAATGCCCGCCTTACTATAATCCACCGTGTAACCTAGATCGTCCAGCGCAGCGAGGGTGAGGGTGCTGACGAAGAAGGTATCCGAAGACCAGCCGGTCATCAGTTCATGCGACATGTCCAATCCAGTTAGATTGCTGGTAATGCCGGTATCGAAAAATCCGCCTGCGATTTCATCCCAGTGGGCGTTCGCTGTTCCTTCCTCGCCTTCCAGTTCCACCGGCACATAGGTTGCGGAATTTTGGCCAAATTCCGCCTGCCATGCGGCCAAGCCGTTTGGTCCGGTGTATTGGCCGGAATCCGTGGCATATAGCGGATAGATCGTACCGTTTACGTTGTTATTGTACGTCCACAAGGTACCGATTCCCAGCACGTGTGCCATTTCATGCAGCACCACTCCGTAAAAAGTGTTGTCGGCGACGAGCGCGTCAACATCCAGCTCATCAAATTGCATCAGTCCCGTAGTCGCATACAGCAGGGCATAACCAGGCTCTGGAGAGGACGGACTATCATCATAGTAGGTGGCTGTTAGCGGGCCGGCGCTGCCCAGGACTCCACCCACTTCACCAGTGTAAAGTGTGGCGGTGATCGTCAGTCCATGAGCCAGTTCATTCCCGTCTGCATCATATTGCAGGTCGTAGCCGGTGATCACGGAGTTCCAGTAAGCTGCGGCATCCACAAAAGTTTGCTGCTGCTGAGCCGTCATTGTCCCCTGAAATTCCAGGGTGATCAGATTGGCGGCATGAGCCTGTGTGGACACCAGAAAAACGAATGGGAATGCCAAGAGACGTTCGATGGAATACATTGATGAAGAGTGGGTTTGAGCACAGCCAGATATCATGCCCGTCTTGTAATGCCAATCAGAGAAGTGAGCTTATTGCAGGCCCCCATCAGCTTGGGATCGCAGCGGATATCATCCACTGTCCATGGCAACCGGTAGCGCCAGTTCTTTCCCCCGGATTCCCCCGGGCGGTTGAAACGCACATCCAGGGAAAAAAGCTCTGTCACCATGATCACCGCGTAACGGGAATTTGAGGAAAAAAGTGCCTTGATCAACCGCCACTGGATCGCATCCCCATAAGCTGACCAGTTCCCGTCTGCAGGGACGGGGATGCCGGCGAATTCCGCCAGCAGGCGCAGCGTATTGGAGGCCGAGCCATGCTGCCACCCGCTTTGTTCTGTGGGATTTTCCCGATGTTGTTGTATCACTTTGTAGCAGCCGGTCCAGATCCCATTTACCGGATCATGATCGTGGGTGGAATACGTTGCGAATGTCAGTTCTGGAAAGCTGTTTCCTGCATTTGGGTGACCATGCTCATCACAGTCCCAGTGCGGGATGCGGAATCCTGCCACCTTCAACTCGGATAGATGAGAGCGCACATACTCCGGCACCCATCCCAGATCTTCTGCGATCACCTCCTCATCCCGGATGTCCGCCAGGATGCCACGCAGCCGTACATCCCCATCTGCGCGGTTGCCAGCCCTGTTTTCCACGCTATCATCCGGGCGCAGCACCCAGCGGGGCAGGCGCCCGCGATGACGCTCCGCAGCGGCTTCATGGCTCATTCCCACATATTCCTGATTATGCTCCGGTCGCCATGGGAAGGCATAGATTCGGTAAAAGCCCAGGATGTGGTCCAACCGGAAAATTTGAAAAAATTCCGTCAAACGCGCGATCCGCTTTCGCCACCACATGAAGCCGTTCGCCTCCATATGATCCCAGCGGAATAGGGGAATGCCCCAGTTCTGGCCCCACTGCTGGAAAAAAGGATCGCTCTGGCTCATTCCCTCCGGAGGAGAGCCTCCATACCAATCGAGGTGAAACTCCTCGCGGTGAAAAAATACATCGCAGGAATGCCAGCTCACCCCGATGGGGATATCTCCCATCAGCTTGACTCTCCGGTGATCCGCATGTACCCGCAGCGCCCGCCATTGGCGGTAACACAGCCACTGAACAAATGCGAAAAACCCCAGCCGGTATTCAGTGCCCTTCATATCCCGTGCCTTTTGGCGCTTGATGAACTGATGTGCCTTTTCCGGTGTATTGCAGTCACCAGGCCATAGATCCCATGTGGGCAGGTCTGCATGGGTCTCCATGAGAAAGCGGAAAGCACAGTAATCATCCAGCCAATCCTCCTCTTCGGTCTGGAAACGCAGAAGTTCATCATGCAGCGCACGCGGGGCGGTATCGAATTTCGACCACGCCAGTTCCAGAAGATCCCGCTTTACCTTGCGCACTGCAGTGTAATCCACCCATTCAGACTCCGCCGCCTCGCCCAATCTTTTGCGTGCGAGAAAAACTTCTTCATCCGTCAGACCTGGAATTTCCCCATGATCCATCGCCAGATAAATCGGCTCCAGCGCCGCTGAGGAAATGGCACTGTAGGGACTTTCCTCCACGCCATGCTCGTTGATGGGCAGGAGTTGGAGGAAGCCCACCCTATGTTCCGCTGCCCAGTCCACCCACTGGCGCAATGCCGCCGTATCACCGATCCCAAGATCATTTCTTCTCCTGGCAGCGAAAGCAGGCAGGAGAATTCCGGCAGTTCTCTTGGGAACGGTTTGCACGAAACGCATGTTTGTCATCTTCCGGAGCTCGTAAATGCAATAACGATCTGCAAAAGATCTTAAACTGCCTGTAATGGGAGGAGAAAAATTTCTGTAACGGATTCCGCCATTCGCTTCTTGGAAAGGTATGGATGACATGCCAAATCAAAACCCCATGGATAAGCCGGATGCTCTAGGTGGACTGAACCCTGCCGATCTGCTCCAGCAGGGAGCGGCGGAAGATACGATTTTTGAACGCCCACCGTCCTTCACGCCTCCCACACTGGAAGAGATGCGCGTATTTTTCCACAGTTTGAGATATTGGAAATGATCGGCCAGGGAGGGATGGGAGCCGTTTACAAGGTGCGGCAACGTGCGCTGGACCGGGTGGCCGCACTGAAGATCCTGCCGCCAGCCATCGGAGAGCAATCCGGATTTTCCCAATCCTTCACCCGCGAGGCAAAGTCTCTGGCGAAGCTGAATCACCCCGGCATCGTCACGCTCTATGAATTCGGTAGGGAGGAGGAACTCTACTACTTTCTGATGGAATACGTGGATGGGATGAATCTACGGCAGCTCTTGCAAAAAGAGCGCATCTCTCCGCGTGAAGCCATGGCCATCATCCCCCAGATTTGTGACGCTTTGCAATACGCCCACGATCACGGTATCGTCCACCGGGACATCAAGCCGGAGAATCTTCTGCTGGACCGCCGGGGAAAGGTGAAGGTGGCGGATTTCGGTATCGCCAAGGTGGTGGCTGCTGGAGTGAACGAATCCACTGCCTATCTGACATTTGGCGAAACATCGGACTTCACCATTTCCGGGCAAGTCATCGGCACGCCAGCCTATATGGCGCCCGAGCAAATCGATCATCCGGGAGACGTGGATCATCGTGCAGACATCTACGCACTGGGTGTTGTTTTCTATCAGATGCTCACGGGCGAATTGCCCCGTAAAAAGATAGAGATACCATCACGGAAAATCCATGTGGATGTGCGGCTGGATGAAGTGGTGCTGAGAGCCTTGGAGAAAAGCCCGGCGCAGCGCTACCAGCAGGCGGATGTTTTCAAAACGCAGGTGGAGAGTATCGCCAATTCTCCAGAGGGAAAAGTCCTGTCAAAACCTATCAACACAGAAGATATCATCACCCATCTTTGGCAGGTGGTCCCCATCGTAGCTGTAGCACTCGCATTTATCAATCCGTGGGGCAACCAGGGATGGATGTGGTTTGGCGCTGTCTGTGCGGTATTGGCTCTCTTGTCTGGGTGCGTTCATTCCCAGGTTGGTATGGAAACGTCTCCGGGCAGAGGGGGCATATGGATAAGGATCGCTCTCGTAGCGTTTTCCCTGCTACTACTGGGCAGTGCCTTCGTTCTTCGGACGGATCGAAAGAAGGAAATGAAGGTTGTGAGGCACCCAGTGGAAACTCCGATTCGGAAAGATCAAAATCTAGCTATCGACTCCAGTCTGCAGCAGCTGGCTGAGAAATGGCTGCGTGGAATCGATGACGGAAATTACGAAGCCAGTTGGGATGAGGCCGCAACGTCTTTTCACGATGCCATCACGAAAGATGCATGGAAATCGGCACTCGATACCTCACGAAAACCGTTAGGCCAACTCGTGTCGCGTCAATATTTGGGGCAAAGCGAATCTGCGATGAAAAGTGGAAGTTCACAAAAAAGCCGGGTGACGATGACCTTCAAGGCTGTTTACGTAGGTAAGACCTGCCGGGAAATAGTTACTTTTTCCCATGAAGGTAATGGAAACTGGCGTGCTGTCGGTTATCTGATTCAGAATGTCAGGAAGCAGGGCCCGTTTTCCGTGCGTGTCTTTGGCAGCGGGGCGATTCTTGTGGAGGGTGAGAACATTTCGTTGGATTCGCTGAAGGGAAAAATCAGTGAGCTTCATCGTGATGAACCGGAAGAGGCATTTCTCATTGTCCCGGATGCCACATGCCCTGCTGATCTCGTCACGAAAGTGATGGGGATTTTAGCTGAGGCAGGAGTCGCGAAAGTCAGTTTCGAGCGAAATGAAGACGATTCATCCACCACCGTTTTCCAGCAGGCAGAGAGATGGCTGGAAGTTATCGATCAGGGCGACTATCCGCGAAGCTGGGACGAGACGGCGGAGCACTTCCGCAAGTTGGTGCCACGTGAGAACTGGCACTCAATGATGAACTCGGTCAGGCATCCGCTCGGCAAGCGGGTGGCGCGACAATTTGAGAGGGAACAGGAGGCAAAATCGCTGCCTGGTGGTCCGGAGGGAGAGTATTTGATCATGACCTTCAAGGCGCAGTTCGAACATATTAAGTCCACCACTGAAACGGTGACCTCCTACAAAGAAAAGGATGGGAAATGGCGTGTCTGCGGTTATTACATTAAGGCGGATGCTGCATTTGTCCCTGCCGCTGCCAACTCCTCCACAGGTAACTAACATCTTATGAAAACCTATTCCGCCCCATGGGGAAAAGCGCTTATCACTGGCTCTGTGCTGTTTGTCGCAATCGGTTTCGCGGGTGGGATTGGCATGCCGTATCTGATGAAGTTTGTCACGCCGCGTGCGCTGGCGGTGTTCACAACATGGCTGTTACCTGCGATGGTAATTGGAGCGGTTCCCTTCGTTATCAGGGGCTATCAGATCACGGAGGATGCCATTCTCATCCGCCGCTTGTTCTGGACTACACGTCTCTCAAGGATAGGTCTCAAATCCGCTGAAGTGATGCCGGGAGCGCTGAAAGGCAGTCTGCGTCTTTTTGGAAATGGGGGCGCCTTTTCCTTCACCGGCTGGTACTGGAATAAAACGTTGGGAAACTATCGCGCCTTTGTGACCGATCAGGAACGTCCTGTGGTTTTACGGTATTCGCTAAAAACGATCATCTTGTCTCCAGGCGAACCGGAAGAATTTGTGAAGAATTTGTCAATCTAACATGAATGCCTCGTCGGATGGATACTTCGCGACCACCCGCTGGACGGTGGTGCGCGCAGCGGGGCAGGAGAGTGCCGCCGCCCTGGAGAGCTTGTGCAGTATCTATTGGATGCCATTGTATGCCTATGTGCGACGTCACGGATTCGGTAGGGAGGATGCGGAGGATCTGACGCAGGCATTTTTCTCGAAACTGCTGGAGAAAAAAACCTTTGAAACTCTGCGTCAGGAAAACGGTCGTTTCCGTGCCTTTCTGTTGGTAGCCATGAAACACTTCCTGGCCAATGAACGAGACCGGGCCGGGCGGCTGAAACGCGGTGGTCACATCACGCATTTTTCTCTAGATTGGCAGCAGGCCGAGGATCGGTTGGAAATCGCGGATACTACCCAGATTTCACCGGATGCTGCATATGATCGGGAGTGGGCCATGGCGTTGCTGGAACGCGTGGTCACTTTCCTGCGCGATGAATGCGATGTGGAAGGAAAAGGGGATCGCTTCGAGCAATTGAAATGTTACCTTTCTGTTGGAAAGGGAGAGATCCCCTATGCCAGTGCAGCCGCAAGCCTGGCCATGGAGGAGGGAACTGTGCGCGTGCTGGTACATCGCCTGCGCAAACGTTATCGGCAGCTACTGAGGAACGAGGTGGGTCACACCCTGGCAGATCCAAAAATGGTGGATGAGGAACTGGCTGCCTTAATGACCGCCTTTCAATGAAGTATGGCGGATGTCATCCACCATGCCTTGCTATCGATCCACTCGGGCGGTGAGTTTGGTGAGCCTCGGAATCACCTCAGACCAAGCCCAGGCGCAGCGCTTTGGATACAGCTTCAGTCTGTGAACGGACGTGGAGCTTTCGATAAACGGCACGGAGATGCATGTCCACAGTGTGCTGGGAGATGTCCAGATGATCGGCGATTTCCTTTTTGATTTGTCCCTTTACCAACAAGCGGAGGACATCTTCCTCCCGGTTGGTGAGGGGCTCAATTTGTTCCACGGGTCCGTACCGGGCGAAGCCCTGAAGGATCATGTTGGCAATTTCGCCACTGAGAGCGGCAGTGCCGTGGATCACACCACGGATACCGGCCAGAATCTCATCCGGAGAGGCGGTTTTCAAAAGATAGCCGGAGGCTCCATTACAGATGGCACGGTAAACGCGCTCTTTATCATCATAGGAAGAAAGAATGATGATTTTTAATTCCGGGAGCAGTTGGCGCAGATCGGACAATACATCCAAGCCATCACGGCGCGGGAGCCCCAGATCCAGCAGCAGGATACCGGGCCGATCATTGGTGAATTTCAGTTTCTCGAACAGCTCATCCGGGTGATTGAAATGATGTGAGCAGGTGAGGTCGCTCTCGGCCTTGAGCAAACGGCTGATCTGTTTGGCAAAAATCTCATGATCTTCCAAAATCCAGATTTCGGTGGAGACGGCTTTCGTGCTCATGACAGCGATGAATGAAGGTTTAGGTAGGAGCGTTTAACGAGAAGCCGGACAGAGATTTCCTGCTTCATTGAGCGATGAACGAGCAGGCTCCCATCCAGCATACGATTACGTTTTTCCAGCCTATGGATCAAGACATTACGGTGATCTACCTCGGAGGTTAGCCCAATACCATCGTCGTAAATTTTCAGGGCAAGCTTAGCGTCCATGTCTGAAATACGGATGTAAGTATGCCTTGCTTGGGAGTTTTTAAGAATGTTTTGCACCGCCTCCTTGTAGAATAGGAAAAGATGACGCTTGGCGTCGAGAGGCAATTTGCCTTCAGGTTTGCCAGTTTCACGATGGCCATTCGGGAAGATTTCAGGCCACCATGGGGTAAGTGTATTGATGGAACTGGTGGAGGTGACCGGGCCACCAAAGGAAACCCTTTGATGGTGGGAAACGGTCACTGATTCTAATAGGACGGAAAGGTCGTTCCATTTCCTGGACTGGCTGAAACTTACCGCCACGCAGGGATCATGCTCCTTCAGCCGTCCACATCGGATGCAGAAGTGGGAGTGGAGCCCGGGATTCTGTTGAGGAACCAAAGGAGCCAGTTGGCTGTTCAACCATGCAATGCGATTTTCCAATTCTACCCAGCGAGCATTGAAAATCCGTGCCATTTTACCGATGGTACAGCTGGACGTATGCGGAGGATTTGCTTTGGCCATATCTGGCAGAAACAACAGGCACGCAAGCATTAGGTAAAGATGGCTGCGAGTTCTCGGATGACTCAAAGGCATGATTTTTAGGGGGAAATCTAAGCCTTGATTAACAAATTTTTTAAAATAATCAATCTTTTTTAAATAATCACCCCTTTTGGATATCAGTGATTACTGCCATTTCGCTAACGGTTAATGTGTTGTGAGAAAAAGGCGGCAAGGCTCACCTTTTCAAAAGAAAACTTTTTACTGCATCCCGCTTCAGTCGCAGCTCCCGCCACTCGTTTACAAGGCGGCTGGCCTCGATAATCCCACACCCTGCCGGAAGGTGAACGTAGCGCTCATCCCACCACATGCCCCGGATGGCTACGACTGCATCGAATGTGCCATGGTTCCAGAGGCCGAAGGGTGCGCCGAAGTGGGCCGGGCAGCCGAGGCTTTCCCTCCATTTCAAAAGCATGCCCAAGGTCACATCCGTACGGGGCAGGGGACCCAGGGCTGGTGTGGGGTGCAGTCTGCGAATCAGCTCCTCAGGGCTGTGTTGCCCTGTAAGTTCCACATCAATGAGAGTCAGAAAATGTACAATCTGTCCCAGATCCAGAATTTCCCGCGCATGGCGGTAGAGTTGGCCGAAGTCCAGAAGTTTTGAAACCAAGGTCTGCGCCACATATTCGTGCTCGCGGATTTCCTTTTCATCCACCTCGAAGACATCCCGGTCCTCCGCCCGGGCGGTGCCTGCGAGGGCCATCGTTTTCAAATGATTGCCCTCCAGTGAGAACAGTACCTCCGGCGTGGCCCCGGCGAAACCGCTGTGGCCATTGGTCCAGCCATAGGAGTGAAGCGGTGCATGTTGACCCGTCATTGCAGAGAGGATGGTCTCGCCAGCATACATGGGAGAGTGGCCGTGTTCTATCACCACAGGAACCGTTTTTTCAAAAATCCCACTCCGGATGGCGGCCATGATTTCCTGGAAAACCACGGAAAATGGTGCGGCATCCATGGGCTGCCATTCGAAATGGGCAGGCGCAGCAGAATCAAAACGGTCATGAAACGTCTGGATGGGGATGGTTTCCACCCGCGCCGGGATTTTCCAAGGCGTAGGGGAACGCAGCGCAAAATCCTGGATATAGAAAGCCGTGCCCTCCTGCGGTGCGGCGGCGGATTCTGTGAAAGGCCCATGGCCCACGGTCACGGTGCCATCGTTCCTGCCCAGCCAAGCCATTGATTCCGTGGTATGCTCCATGTGGTTTACCAGAAGGTGGGTGCACCATTCATGCGCCGCAAGCCTGATCCCTCAGCGATTCAGAAAGCATCACGCACGTGGTTCACTTTCGGCTTTTCCTTATCCTTCACCATGACTTCGATCACATCGAAACGCCATGGCAACTGCCGCGTGCCCAACCGTTGCAGCCACGAGTTCGCTCCACGTTCAATCAGTGCCTGCTTGCTGCGCGTCACCGCATCCAACCCGCGGATGCGTGAACCTTCGGCACGGGTTTTCACTTCCACGAAAAGCAATAACCGCCCATCCCGTGCCACAATGTCCACCTCACCCTTGTGCGGGCTGCGGTAGTTTCTAGCCAGAATCCGGCAGCCTTGTGCGCGCAGGAAATCCACAGCGATGTCCTCACCATAATTGCCCAGCCAGATGCGGTCCCTGGGCTTTCCCTTTGTATCAGTCAAACGTGAGCAGCAATTGAGAGACCGGCTGAAACGATCGACGATGGTGGCAACAAGGGCCGTGTATCCGTAGCGCTTCAAGATGCCCCTTCGTGCCATATCCCTGGTGTTGTTGAAAGCCGTATTGGGGGAAATGCTCATGCAGTTCCCGCATCTTCCTGTCTCGCGTGACCTTGGCGATGATGCTGGCCGCAGAAATGGAAAGGGAAAGCCCATCTCCCTTCACCAGTCCGTCGTGAGGGTAAGGAAAATCTCTTACCGGCAGCCCGTCGATCAGGCAATGGTCCGGTTTCTGGCGCAGTCCTTCCACAGCCCGCCGCATGGCCAGGTGTGTGGCACGCAGAATATTGAGAGTATCGATCTCCTCCGTGGTGGCGAACGCCATCGCCCAAATCACCCGCTCATCCTGCGTGATGGTCTGGTAAAGCTGCTCCCGCCGGGTGGCAGTGAGTTTTTTGGAATCATCCAGTCCGGGGCACGAAAAACCGCAGGGAAGTATCACCGCTGCGGCTGCTACAGGGCCAGCGAGCGGCCCCCGCCCCGCCTCATCCACTCCGGCGATCCACATTAGACCACGGGAGAGAAGGGCGGTTTCGTATGTCAAATCAGGCATGCAGGTCAGAACCTGCGAAAACGATCGACCATTTGCATCTGCGAATTTGAGACATTGCCAAAAATTTGTGTGGAAATGATGGTGCCATCTGCTGCCTTGACCGAGCCGATGCCCGTGTAGGTCCATTTATTGGACATGTTAAATTCGTGATTTTTCGAGTGAGCCCACAAATTCACCAATAGGGGCGCTGGATTGGAGCCTCCTCCAGTGGTAGCCGCCACGTTTTCACCGATCGTCGGCATGTTGAATTCTTCACGAGCCGCCAGGGCACGCCCTTCGAAGCCCATGTGGCTGACGTTTTTACCATAAAGGCTATATTCACCCCGGTGCTGGAGCAGGTATTCGCAGTGTTTTTGAGCCAGGCGGTCCAAACCTGCGTGGCGGACTAAATTGCCCGCCCCGTGTGACCGGCGATAGGAATTCACCTCGTTGAACACCTTGGTCGAGAGAGTGGAATCTCCCGTCTGGCTGGTGGCAGAGACATTGATCTTGGTGGTGGGCTGGGACAATTGACTGGAGCATGAGACCATTGCTCCCACCAATGCCAGTCCTAGGATTTGGATATGGGTTCTAGCGATCATTTGTGTGGGGATAAACACGCTGCTCATTTGCCATGGTTATCCCTATCGGTAAAGTTATTTGAAATTTTTGCAGAGCTTATGCATCGATTGCAGGAGTGTTTTTAAAATGGGTATTTTTTGAATCAAATTTCTGCAAAGAGTTACTGATTTCCAATGATGGAAATGCGGAGTAAAGCTCCTTGGAAAAGTATTTTTTGATAGATGGGGGGAGCGTGATTCTTATATGTATCTAGTGCTCTATGAAATTTATGTTGGAGGTTCGTGGTATAGCTGTAACTTAAGTTATTCGTTAACTATTTCACCACGTGTCACGAGTGCTTGTGTTTGATCTAACATCGATATGTCCGTTAAACAGACTTATTCCCCCACGCGATTGCGTAAGGGGGAATTGCAGGGATATTTTCCTCATTTCTGAGCGTTAATGCCAGCGGTCCTTGGAAAAGGCCCCGCAGTCTGCGTCAGTTCTCCTCTATTTTGACTCGGTAGAACTGCTTTGCTCCAGTATTGGGACCGGTAAACGTGGTGGGAGTTCCGGAAAGAGGGACGCCATTATTACCGGGGATATCCCACGGAGTCCAATTCACGAGATCTGTGGAGACTTCCACTACAGCAGAGCAATTGATCGGTCCGATAAATCCCAAGGTCACGCTTGTTGAGTTTACAGAGAGTTGGGTAGTAAGGAAGCTCTTGCCATCCCGAGGATCTGTTCCGGAAATGAACTCACTGTTGTTTGTCGCTCCATCTCCATCCGGGTCCGCAGCTGGATCACCGTCAGGAGAATTGCTCGAATTGAAACGTGCCAATCTCCACTGGGCATACGTCTGCCTTACTTGCAGCCCTCCTATCCATTCCTGGAGCAGTGCGATGTTGGTTTGATCCAGAGTATTGGTAGCCAGCGGCGGCATGCGGCTGAATCCATTGCTGGCTGAGATGCGGCTGAGAGCGATCGAATGGGCCAGATCCCCCGGGACAATGTAGCGATTTTCAGTATTACCTCCATTATTCGTGGCTACGCCGTTGATCAGACCTGTTTGCGCCAGAGTGAGCTGCGGCCTGCCATCCCAGTTGGCTCCAGCCACAGTTCCTTCCGTCTGATGGCAGTAAGAGCAGTTCACAGCCAGATAGGAGCGAACCCTGGCTTCCACCGGAAATGCAGTCTCATCCGGCAGCAGGTGCCGGGGCAGCAGATTGGGGGATCCCGGATTGTTTGCAAAGAAGCCATTGCTATATAGCAGGCTCAATTGGTTGCCCGTGAAGCCATTGGGAGTAGCGGAACGGTTCAGTTGACGGGTGCTGAAGGAAAGGACATCTCCCGCTTGCGGTGTGTGGCATGTCAGGCAACTCGACCGGCTGGGGATGGACCACCGCTGGGTATGTGGCACGCCACCTTCCGTGATACTGAGATCAAATTCCACACCTTCGTCTGGAACCAGTGTGGCTTCGGTTTGTGCATCATTCCATCGATAGCTCACGCCATAGGCATTCGCATCAGTCTTCACAATGACACGGGTTTCTATCCGGCGCTTGGTTGCAGGATTGCCGGGGGTGAGTTCCAGATCGAAATGTTTCACCCATAGCGAGCCTGTGGGAAAGGTCCACTTTCCATCGCGTGACCAGATGATGCTGCCGCTGGCTTGTGGGATGCTGAACCACCGGCGCTTGATGGCATGATCACTCCAGAAGGGGAGATTCACTTCATAGGGGATCAGCCCCGGATTGGGTGAAAGATCTGCGAGATCGGCGAAAAGCCGGGTAGCCGTGAGGGTGTTTGGAAAGGAGGTGGAGGCGGTGCCGGTCCCCAGTCTTAGAATGCGGCCGTTCAGATAATCGGCAAACAGGATGTCCTGATTGGAGGGATCCACGCCCATGCTGACGAGACCTCCGTAGACTCCAGGCACACCGGTGAGCCGGGTGACCACGCCGGTGGTGGGATTCCTCTGCCAGATGTGCCCTGATACGGAATCACAAAAGATGTAGTTGCCATAAAAGGCTGGGAAACGGCTGCCCCGGTAAACGATGCCGCCCACCACGGAGGAGCCGATGAATTGGGGATCAGTTCCACCCGTGGCCGCGTGTTTGTATTCGTAAACAGGATCGATGGAGGTGAATCCGGCGGGCTTTGTGGGTGGCACTGGATTGGTGAAATTCGTGTCATGGAATCCTTCCCGGTAAACCCAACCGTAGTTGCCCCCCTTCTGAATCAGATCGATTTCCTCATAAGTGTCCTGCCCCACATCGCCTGCCCACAGATCTCCAGTTAGGGAATCAAAGGAAAAGCGCCATGGGTGACGCAGACCGTAGGCCCAGAATTCTGTGCGGACGGCGGTGAGACTGGGGAGGGTGACACCATTGATTTTTCCATCCCAGGTTCCACCCAGGCTCGTGTGGATAAAAGGATTGTCCGCAGGCACGGAAAAGCGCGCGATGCCTCCATCCGTGGGAATGGCTGCATGCGGATTAGGCTCCCGGTTGCCGGGTTTTTTATCCACATCAATGCGGAAGATACCGGAAAAGAAGTTAAGGTTGATTTTCTGGCTGTTCTGCCGGATGTCCCGTTGCGCTTCTTCATCTCCTGCTCCGTAATAAAGGTAGCCGTCCGGCCCGAAGTGGATGTCTCCTCCATCGTGGTTGGAGCCTCTGTCCAACTGCTGGAGAAGAATCAGCTCGGATGCTGGATTCGCCACAGTGGGATCTCCCGCGCTCACCTGGAATCTGGAAAGCCGTTGATAGTAGGACCCTCCGGAAATACGTACCGTATAGGCGACATAGAAGTAGCCATTGCTGGCATACTGGGGATGGAATGCGAGCCCCAGTAGACCATGCTCTTGATTTCCTCCGCCCTCGATGGTTTCCCCAGGAGTCCTTCCGGCGACCACCTGTTGGAGATCCAGGAACAACCGCTTTGTCGGTGCGGCAGCCGTTATATCAGGAATCAGTTGCACCTTTGCCAGCCGTTCCCCCACAAACAGCCGCTTTGTATTGCCTGGAATGGAAGCGATACAGATGGGCTGGGTAAAGGCTATTCCCCCCAGTGCATCCGTTACCTGGATGAAGGTGGGTGGCGCGGTTGCCGGCATGGCCAGTTGTGGATTCGGTATTCTCAGGCTGCCGGAAAAAGTGATGGTCACCTGCGCGGCGATGGATGTTCCTCCCGGACCATTCACCGTGTAGGTAAAGCTGTCTCCCGCGACCGCTGGATTGGTGTTTTGATAGATGATCCGTCCCTCGGGAGTGATGCTGGTGGTGCCTGCTGTGGCCGGAGTGGCGATCGCTACCGTATGGGCATAAAAGAAGCCGGTATCATTTGCCAGAACAGTGATGAGGGCTTTCTGCCCGGCATGCATGCTCACGGCATCCGGCGCTGTTGTAGGACGGGGGATGGTGCCCACTGCATTCGGTCCTGCATCTCGACTGGAGATGATGTCGGCAGGAGAGAGGGCGAAGCTATAGATGCGGAATTCATCAAACGAAACATTTGCCAATGGATCCCCGCTGAACTGGGAGCGACCTAACCAATTGTTAACATCATTGATGCTGGAAAGGAGGTAGGGCAGATCAGTGCTTCCTGCCAAAACACCGTTTCTATACCAGGATTGGCGGCCCCCGGTAGTGGGATAAGCGCCTACTCCTTTCTCAAATGTCATCACGAAATGGTATCTTTGACCCAGTGTGGTGGCCAGCGCACTATCCGAGTAGAGATTGTAGCCTCCCGCTTGCTGATAGTTCAAACGGCCATACATGCGTTGTGCGTTCACACTGTCACCCACATTGAGAGTAAGAGCGAATTCATCATCCGCCAGCACGGCTCCCGGTGCTGTTGCCGCCGTGCCCGTCCATTCCCCGGTGGCACCCAATCCATCACCCACGTTTCCGTTTCCGAAATCGAACATACGTTGCCAGGTCTTGGAAGAAATGGGAGTTGCCCACGTTTCGATCGTCAGATTGTCCTGTGTGGAAATGATTTTATTGGGAAGATCCACGTAGGCGGAAACATTCGCCGTGGTTTGGTTCCCCGTCGTTGTACCGGGCAGAGTGATGGCATTGCCGTCCAGAGTGGCTCCCACTCCCATGACCTTGGCCGGGGCATTTGAGATGGAATCATAAAAAACTCTCCCATTCACCACACTGGCCGCCGCATCATTGAAGGACCATCGGTAAATCAGGCCCATTTCCGGGCCGGTTTGATAATCGGAAGCCACTTCCGCCGGGGTGAAGGCGTTATTATGGATCCGTAATTCATTGTAAGTGATGTTGGAATTGGAGTCTGCCGAGAACTGGGAGCGCCCCAGCCAGTTGTTTACATCTTCAATATCGCTTAGCGCATAAGCCACATCCATAAAGCCAGCCGAAACACCATCCCGGTATAATGTAATTCTTCCTCCTGTGGAATAAACTCCATCACCACTTTTATAAGTGATTACATAATGATGTTGTTCAGCAAGCGCAGTAGCCAGAGCGGTATCCAACTGGGTAGCTACGGCATCCAGCGTGGCTTCCAGCCGCTGCTGATTCAGATTTCCAGCCTTTTGCAAAGCTAGCATCAGTCCATCGGATGAGGCGGTCACTCCCGGAGCACTTGCTCCCGTCCACTCTCCTGGCTCGCCGCTGCCGTCACCTGCCTGAACACTGCGGCCAAAATCAAAAAGCCGCTGCCAGTTTTTCGAACCCACCGGCGTGGCCCAGATTTCGATAGTTAGATCCGTACAGGAGGAAATGATGCCATTCGGCAGATCCACATAGGCTGAAATGCTGGTGCCTGTCTGATTCCCTGTGGTGGTGCCTGGCAGAGTAACCGAATTTCCGTTAAACGTAGCACCTGTTCCTCTGATGTAAGCCGTGCCGCCTCCAACCAAATCCGGGATTTCAGTACCTGCTGGTGCCGCACCAGCCGCTTGATTGAAGGACCAGCGGTGAACTATCTCCGCATGTGCCATCGCTCCGGATGTTAGGAAAAAGAGCGGTAACAGAAGGACTGCTGATCCTCGCCTCAATGCCCTGTCCGGGCATTGTCTCGCGACGAGTTTGGGCATCCTGTACAAACGCGTGTACAGCCTAGTGAAAATATGGGTTTTCATCATCAGGAGTTGCTCCCATGAAAAAACTTCTTGGCAGCATGGAGGGTTTACGAAAGTGGCGCACCCGATCAGATTTATTTTGAAAGGACAAGGTAATTCTACATCAAGAACTTCCAATGAAATCTCCATAACCACTTGGCTTTCCAACTGCTCCGATAAAAGAGTTAACCTACGTTAACCAAGTTTGCCGAAAAGGGCCTTGAACGTATAGGGCAGGAACCTCCCTATTCAAGAAGGATCAGGAAAGCCATCCACGTTGAGCCTTCTGTTCAAGGCTGCATTGCTCAATGGGATAGATGCCTTTTTGGCGCTCCGACGGATATATGACTTCGGTATGATCGTCATAAAAAACCGGACTGAAGAGTCCGGTTGGAAATGGTGCGCGCTGCAGGGTTCGAACCTGCGACCCCATCGGTGTGAACGATGTGCTCTACCACTGAGCTAAGCGCGCTTTATTGGGTGGCCAGAAGGAAAGCCCTCCAGACCGGGCGGGAGGATTATTGGGCGGAGCGGCGCTTGGCAAGCAATTCAATGCTCAAAGTGGATTTTTGTTTTTGGGGGTTTCCTGAAAGCGGGGAGAAGGTCATAGTTTGGCCCGCATTCATCACCGTGGCTCAAATCTCAAAGGAAAGTATCGAAAAAGTCCTGGAAGCGACCGACATCGTGGACTTGATCAGTTCGTACATCCCGGTGAAGCGGGCGGGCTCGCAGTTCAAGGCGAATTGTCCTTTCCATAATGAGAAAACGCCTTCGTTCTACATCACTCCGGCGCGACAATCGTTTCACTGCTTCGGCTGCGGGGCAGGGGGGGATGCGATCTCGTTTGTGCGGGATTATGAAAACCTGCCGTTCATGGAAGCGGTGCGTAAATTGGCGGGCCGATCCGGGATCCTGCTGGTGGAGGAGACTCTAACGCCTCAAGCCGAGCAGGCGCGGCACATTCGCGGGCGCCTGCTGGACTTGCATCGGGAGGCTGCGGCGTTTTTTCATGAACTGCTTTTAAAGGATCCTGATGCCAAGCATGCGCGGGACTATTTGAAATCGCGCGGGTTTGGGAAGGAAATGGCGGAGCGTTGGACGGTGGGGTGGATGCCGGAAGAGCCGAAAAAGTTTTTGGATTGGGTGAAGTCCCGCAATTATCTGGGTCGTGAACTGGTGGCCTCCGGAATGGCTTCATTGAAGGATGAGAATGCGCCGGGTCGGGGGCTGTATGTGCGTTTCCGGGATCGGCTGATGTTTCCCATCCGCAATGAGATCGGTGATGTGATCGCGTTCAGCGGTCGCCAACTCCGCGAGGACCCGAACACGGGAAAATACATCAACTCTCCGGAGACTGCGATTTTCAAAAAATCCAATGTGATGTTTGCCTTGGACCGGGCCAAGAAGCCGATCTTGAAGGAAAAGGCAGTGTTGATCTGCGAGGGCCAGATCGATGCCATATCCTGCCACGAGTTGGGAATTGAGAACGCAATCGCCCCTTTGGGAACGGCACTCACCTCCCAGCACGCGCGGCTACTGAAACGCTATGCGAGCAACATCATCTTGAGTTACGATGCGGACCGCGCTGGTCTGGCGGCGTCCGAGCGGGCCTTCCGTGAGTTGGCTACGGAAGGGCTCAACGTGCGCGTAGTGGAGATGCCTACAGGGCATGATCCCGATACTTACATCAAGGAATTCGGCCCTGATTCCTTCCGCAGTTTGATGACGGAAGCGAAGGAGTTTTTCGATTTCAAGCTGGAGCGGGCTAAACTGAATGGGCAGATGGCTACTGCTGCGGATCGTACCACGCTGACCAATGATTGCGCTGCCCTGCTGGCGCTGATGAGCGACCACGTGGGCCGCGATCAACAGATCAACGTGGTGGCCAATCATTTGCAGACTTCCTCCACTTCCCTGCGCGAGGCCATTGCAAGGATCGGCCGCCAGAAAAAGCCGGAATCACGGAAGGACACGGCGGAGGATACACCCGAGAAAGTGGAGCCTACCTCACTGCATCGGATTGCTTCGTTTCTCTGCCACCTGGCGCTCACATCATCCACTGGCCAGCATTTTCTGGGAGAGCAGTTTGAGACGATTCATGAGGCCTCGCCATGGCTGGAGGGGATTCCGCTGTTGGAAACCATCCTCGGAGCTGCTCCAGATCCAGGGACGCCTGCGGCTGTAAATGCCTTTCTGGGCAGTCTGCCGGAAGCGGATCGTCTGGCGCTCACCGCCCAATCCGCCACCCTGCCGGATGCTCCGGATGATGCCGTGCAAGCGGCAGAGATGGCCTTGGGCCTGCTTTCCCGCACCGTTCTCCAGCGTCGCGATGCGGCGGTAAAGGCGGAACTGAAAAAGGCTGGCCTGCTCCCGGATCGACTAACGGAATTGTTGCATGAGGCAAAGGAAATCGCCTCCCTTCTCAAAGGTAGCCAACGTTCCGAATATGACGACGAGCTTCCAACTGCCACCTTCAAGCCGAAAGCTCCGCCATGGAAGAAGTGGGATAAGAAAGGATGATGAGGGAGCGCTGGGACTTTGCCCGCTAGCTTCCACGCTTTGTCCGGGTATCGTCATATGCCTGCGTGGGAAACTCCTTCCCACCATCCGCTTGACCCAGCCCAAGGGTCTCTCCCATCTTTCAGCCATGCGCATTCTCACCGGTTTACAGCCCAGCGGAAAACTCCACGTTGGCAATTACTTTGGGGCCATGGAGCCTGCTGTGCGGCTTCAGGATTCTGGAGAGGCCTTTTATTTCATCGCAGACTATCATGCGATGACGTCTTCACAGAATGCCGCCGCGCTTCGTGAAAATGTCCGCGAACTGGCCATCGATTTCCTGGCCTGCGGGCTCAATCCGGAAAAAGCCGTCTTTTTCCGCCAGAGTGCGGTGCCGGAGGTGAATGAGCTCGCTTGGCTTCTCTCCACGGTTTGTCCGATGAGTCTGCTGGAAAAATGCCATTCGTACAAGGACAAGATCGCCAATGGCATCTCGCCCAACCACGCGCTTTTCGCCTATCCCGCGTTGATGGCGGCTGATATCCTTCTTTACGATTCCAATCAAGTCCCCGTCGGAAAGGACCAGAAGCAACACATTGAGGTGACACGCGATCTCGCGGGGAAATTCAATGACACTTATGGGGAGGGCACCCTCGTCATGCCAGAGCCCATCATCCGGGAGGATACGGCCGTCGTTATCGGCTTGGATGGCCGGAAAATGAGCAAGAGCTATGGTAATACCCTGCCACTTTTCGGGGAGGAAAAGCCTTTGAAGAAGCTCGTCATGAAAATCACCACGGACTCCACCCCGGTAGAGGACCCGAAGCCTACGGAAAACTCCACCATCCTCGCTCTCTATAAGCTTTTCGCAAATGAGGCTGATTACGCTTCCTTGGTGGCTGCTCACGAAACGGGCGGCACCGGCTATGGCGATCTCAAGAAACGGCTGGCCGAGGCCTATTGGGATTTCTTCGCCCCCATGCGGCAGCGCCGTGCAGAGATTCTTGCAGATCCCGGCTATGTCGATGCTGTGCTCAAGCAAGGTGCCGAGCGCGCCCGCGAGGAGGCAGCGAAAGTTCTCCAACGCGTTCGACAAGCCGTCGGATTGAGCTAACGGTCTCTCATGATGTCCAAACGAGTCCTTTGTCTGCTGGTTCAGGGTTTTGAGGAAATCGAGACCGTCACCCCCGTGGATCTACTCCGCCGGGCCGGGGTGGAAGTGGTCCTCGCGGGACTTACAGAACTCTCCGTCACAGGCCGGAATGGCATCACTCTCCACGCGGATGCGCTTTTGGAGAAAATCTCCGCCTGTGATTTCGATCTCCTCTTTATCCCCGGCGGGCCAGGGGTGGGGGAGTTGCTGAAGGATGGCCGGGCAGCAGAACTCGCGCAGGAATTCACCACTGCGGGGAAAACCGTAGCTGCCATCTGTGCGGCTCCGCTCATACTGGACGATGCTGGGCTCCTCAATGGGAAAAAATTTACCGCTCATTCCAGCGTCCACAAGGATCTCCCTGGCGTCCTTACGGATCGCGTGGTGGTGGACGGCAATCTCATCACCTCCCGTGGAGCTGGGACCGCTCTCGACTTCGGCCTCGCACTCGTCGAGCGTCTAACTGACAAGCAAACCGCCCAACAAATTTCTGCCGATATCATGGCCTAGGAAAACCTTGCTCTGAATTTCCTGCCATAGAATTTTTCTGCCATACTCTTGCTCGGTTAGAAACCCTTGGTCATCATGCCTCTTATCGAGGAATCCAGCTTCCGCCCCTCTTCCTATCTACCGGGAGGGCATCTCCAGACCATCGTCCCTGCGCTCATCCGCCGGGTATCTCAAGTCACGACTCAGCGCGAGCGCCTGGAACTCCCTGATGGGGATTTCCTGGATCTCGATTGGTCGGGGAAATCCAGCACCCGCCTCGCCATCATTTCCCACGGATTGGAAGGTTCGTCCCAGGGCGCATACGTCCAGGGCATGGCCAGTGCCCTGATTCATGCAGGGTGGGATGTCCTCGCCTGGAATCTCCGCGGCTGCAGTGGTGAGACAAACCGCCTGAAACGTTTTTACCACAGCGGAGCCACGGAGGATCTCAGCGCGGTCATCTCCCACGCGGAGAAAATCCATTCCGCCACGCAGATCGATCTCATCGGCTTTAGTCTTGGTGGCAATCTCACTCTTAAATATCTGGGGGAGGACGTAGCCGGAAAAATCCACCGCGCCGTCACTTTTTCCGTTCCCTGTGATCTGGCCGATTCCTCCGCGCAACTCAGCAGGTGGAGCAATGCCATCTACATGCGCCGGTTCATGAAAGACATGCAGCGGAAAATCCTCCTCAAAAACGAACTTTTCCCCGGGGAACTGGATCTCACCGATCTGATGGAGATGCGCAGTTTCGCCGAATTCGACGACCGTTACACCGGCCCCATCCATGGTTTCCAGAATGCTCAAACCTACTGGGCGTTGAACAGCTCCAGGCCCTTTATCCCGCAGATCACCACACCCACCTTGCTCGTCAGCGCGCTTAATGATCCTTTTCTCGGTGAGGCGTGCTATCCTCTTCAGGAAGCTGCCATCAGCTCCCATTTCCATCTGGAAATGCCTGCCAGCGGCGGTCACGTGGGTTTCCTGGATCGGTCGGGGAGTTACTGGTCGGAACAACGTGCTTTGGAATTTCTTACCCACTGATCATTCCTCACTGCATTATGAGCAATGTGCGCTTGCCATCATGCCCTCCCTCGGGGAAGTTCCGCGCGTCGTGAATTCCGAGCGTCCCAAGCCCTGGTGGCTTTATCCCAACTTGTTGAGCCTGGATGCTCCACTCGTCGCCGTCGCTTGGCTTTTCATATTCGAGAAGACATGGCGTCTCGGCTACCTCCCATGGCAGGCTTATGTCTCTCTTGGTCTCGTTGTTTGGGTGATTTACGTCATTGATCGTCTCTTGGATGCCATGATGCGGACGGATGGAGTCCCAGATCGTGTGCAGGCGCGCCATACCTTCCATCGCCAACATCGGAAACGGTTTGCCATCGGTTCTGCCATTGCCTCCGTCATCGCTCTCGTGTTGGTGGTCACCAGCATGCCCGTGGATATTTATGCCTATTGCGGGATCGGCCTTCTTTTCGTCGCCGCTTTCTTCGCGCTCTCGGTTTTCTCCACTACCCCGCCGGGTGAGACTCCGTATGCGAAGAATATCTTGGCCGGATTCACCTTCGCCTATGGCACTGCCATGCTGGCACATGTTTACACCGGCTTCAGTATTTTCGAGATGCTCCGGTCACGGGAGCTCATCTGCTTCGGCGTGCTCTGCATGCTGAATATCAATGCCATCGATCTCTGGGAGCATGCCCGCCGTTCGGATGATATTGAGATCAAGGCCACTGATGAGCTTTCCCTCACGCTCCCACTTGCTCTCCTTGGTGCGGCCTCACTCTTATTCACCGGTCTTCTCGAAAGCTCTGCAGAGGCTTACGCCACTGAGTATTCCACCCGGCCTTTCTTCTGCGCCATTCTCACCGGAGCGGGTTTACTGCTGCTTTTGAACCTGAATCGTCAGCGTTTTTCACGCGATGCCCAACGCGTCCTCGCGGATGTCTGCGTGGCCGCACCTTTTTTAGTGTTCCTAAGTTTCCTCTCCCCGCGATGAAAGCTTGCTGCCATTCCGGCGGGCGCATACAATTCCCGCCCTCTCATGGCAGACACTGTGATTTCCAGAAAACGACCCGCTTTCATCTTTCTCGGCGCCCCCGGATCGGGGAAAGGAACGCAGGGGAAAATCCTCGGCACCATCCCACGCTTTTTTCATTGCGCCTGCGGTGATGTCTTCCGCTCCCTGGATACACGCACCCCTTTAGGAAAGCAGTTCCTTGAATACTCCAGCCGTGGAGAACTTGTTCCTGATGAACTCACGATCGAACTCTGGGAAGCCCAGATCGAAAACTGGCGGGAAATGCATGTTTACAAGCCGGACATCGATTTTCTTGTTCTCGATGGCATCCCACGCAATGTCCGCCAGGCGGAAATCCTTCAGGATTATATCGAGGTGCATCAGGTCTTCCATCTCTCCTGCCCGAATCGTGGTGAACTCGCCCGCCGCATGCGGAAGCGCGCCCTCAAGGACAATCGCCTCGATGATGCCAGCGATGTCGTCATCGAAAACCGCATTGCCACTTATGAAGCGGAAACCAAGCCCATTCTGGAATTTTACTCCTCCGATATCGTAACCAATATCGATGCCACCCAAGCTCCGGTGCAGGTGGTTGCGGAAATCATCGCGAAAATCACCAGCCTTCCTGCCTTCCAGGAAATGTCGAAAAAGGAATACTGATCCTTTTTTCGCCCTCCCTCGATTTCATTCCCATGCGCCTCATCTTCGTCGCTACGGGAGACATCGCTCTCCCGGCGTTTCGCCACCTGCTTCAACACGGTCCGCGCCCGCTGGCCCTTGTCACCCAGCCGGATAAGCCGGTGGGGCGTCATCAGACACTCACACCTCCACAGGTGAAGGTGGAGGCCATCGCGGCAGGGATTCCTGTCTACCAGCCGGAGAAAATCGGAGAGGCTGTCGCGGAGTTGGCTGCCTATGAGCCGGAGATCATTGTCGTCATGGCCTATGGGCAGATCCTGAAAAATGACATCCTCACTCTGCCCAGCACCGCCATTATAAATCTCCACGCCTCCATCTTACCGGCGTATCGCGGGGCGTCATGCATTCAGGCTGCCATCGATCATGGGGATGGCGAAACCGGCATCACCGCCATGCATGTGGTCCGGAAGTTGGATGCCGGGGACATCATTGTCGTAAAGACCCTCCCCATCAGGCATGATGAAACGGGTGGCGTTCTCCATGATCGTCTCGCCGCTCTTGCGCCGGCCGCCCTCTCGGAGGCTTTGGCGGAACTTGCCGCCGGCACTGCCACCCGCACCCCGCAGGACGATGCCGCCCACACCTATGCTCCCAAGCTCGAGCGCGATCATGGTCGCTTGGATTGGACGCAATCCGCAGCTGCCCTTGAGCGCCGTATCCGCGCCTATGATCCATGGCCCGGTACTTATGCCATCGTCCTTGAGGGAGGTAAGGAAAAGCGCCTTAAAATTTTTCCGCCCGTCACCGTCGTGGATCAAACCCTGGCCCCAGGCGACATTTCCATTCAGGACGGCCACCTCACCATCGGCTGTGGAGAGCAGGCCCTGCGCCTCCATCATGTGCAGCCGGAAGGAGGTAAACGCATGCTGGCGGCGGACTATCTGCGCGGTAAAAGCCAGAGCTTATCCATTCCTGCGCTGCTGTCGGAATAAGGATAGCCGCACCTCGGTAATCCAAAAGGGGATGCCGATAATGTTGAAGGCTTTATCTTATCATGGGGTTAAATTAGACCGAATGCCCATTGGCGTAAAGACAGCATATAACTCTTTGGAAATTAGCAGTTAAAAAAGAATAATGCTTGCCTTTTGAGGAGATCCGGCAAGCTGGACATGCTCAAAGATAATGTCCGTGATCGCCATTCTTCCCCTTCGCTTGAAGAACTCGGTGACAAGCTTCATTCCTTCGCTTGCGATACAGGCCTGATTGTCCGCCGCACCCGTTCCTTCAGCGCAGAGGGTTTCCTTCTCTCAATGCTCAAGGCCGTTTGCTCAGGCAATGCTTCATTCAATCGCATCGCATGCTCATTGAGTCAGTCCGAGACACGCAGCATGAGCCGTCAGGCGGTTCATTCGCGGATGAAGGCAGAAGCGGTTGGCTTTCTGGATGCCGTCCTGGATCACATCGTCCGTCAGCGGATCGACTCGTTGGCTCCGGCAGATGAAAGGATTTTTCGTAGGATTCTGATACAGGATTCCACCCAATTCAAGATGCACCGGGGCAACCATCAGACTTATCCGTCGCTCGATAACAACAGCGGACGCACTGCGGGAGTGAAGATTGACATGAAATTCGATGTCGTGACGGGACGACCTCTTACACCGCGGCAATCTCCAGCAAGAACCCAGGACAAAACACTTGGCCCGGAGCTGATTGACGAGGTGGAGAAAGGAGATTTGGTGATCCGTGACATGGGCTACTTTGCTCTACAGAGCTTCATTGCCATTGCGTCAAAAGGGGCATGGTGGATCAGCAGGCTGCATGGCTTGGTCGAAGCCAAGCTAGTGAATGGCACCACTTTGGAAGACCACCTCGCCCATGGCGTGGCAGACCGGATCGATGTGCCTATCCTCTTGGGCAAGATGGAGTATCCCGCCCGGTTGATCGCCACCAGGGTGCCAGTGGAGGTGGCGGCCCGACGCCGGGCCGCTCGGAGGGAGAAGAGTTCTAAACAAGGGCACAAGCCGAGCGTCCGTGCTCTGACCCGCGACGATTGGACGATCCATGTGACTAATCTCGATGGAACCATAATGAGCGCGGAGGCCGTAGCCTCGGCTTATCGCCTGCGATGGGAGATCGAGATTAAGTTCCGGGCGTGGAAGCAAAGTTCAGAACTGGGACGGGCATTATCGCGTATCAGCAACGAGCATCATCTAAGGGCATTGGTAACTGCTGCGATGATCTACTTCGTTCTAACATTGAATTTGGCCAAGGACATCACGGATTATCATCCCGGCAAGAAGCTGAGTTTCGAAAAAGTCTGCACATGGATTTCGGAGTCCTTGCTGCGTATGACCAGATTGGAATTTCCACCGCTCAAAGATCTCCGATATTTGATGGCAGATCGGAGAAAGCGCTCCACGCTGCGTGACCTCTACCACTCGCTAAATTGACGCCAATGGGCATTCGGTCTAAGGGTTTTTAACCTCAGGCGGTTACTATTTGCTTGCCATTAGCGTGGGGATCTGGTGTTTTACGACTTCCGATACCCATAAATCCTCCAAAAACCGTGAAACCTCGTCAATTCCACAATACCCTCCAATTCCTCGGCGTGATAGCGCTTGCAGGATTCTCCGCTCCCGCAGTCCAAGCCGCCAACGACGTCTGGATCGGCAACACGGACGCCAACTTCGGCACACTTACCAACTGGACGGGATCGGTGACTCCGAATGGTAATACGCCCGTTTTCGGAGTCGCTGGAACCGCAGGTACCACACTTAACAACGACATTGTGGGTGCCAACTATGCGGGCATCACTTTCAACGCCGGAGCGAGCGCATTCACGATTAGTGGTAATAGCTTTACCCTTGGAGGCAATATCACCAATAGCAGTAACAGTCTCCAGACGATTAACAATTCCATGACAGCTCCTGCCCGCACCTATGCGGGTGGCACTGGCGGGCTTACCTTGGGTGGCACAATTGCTGCAGGAAACAGCGCCATTTATTCTGGCATCGTTAATCTTACGGGTGCTACCACAATCGATGGTGGTAATGGAAGCAATCAGGGCTTTGCCACTATCGGTGCCGGTAATAACAACAGTAGCATCGTCACTATTTCTAGCGGTGGTTCACTTACCATCAACGGAACGACTAGTGCCACAAAATCTAATACCATCGTCGCCCAGAATGGAACTAATAATACTTCTACTTTGGCGGTGAGTGGAGGAACACTTACCATTGGCGTAGAAGAAGGATTCGCACTTGGTAATGCTAACGCCACTTCCACCGGTGTGCTTACCATCTCTTCGGGCACTGCGACGATCAATCGCGGTAGCACGACTGCCACGGATGTTCGTTCATTTATTATTTTAGGTAGAGACACCGCGACCGGTACCATCAACCTGAATGGAGGCACCCTTGCTACAAGCCGTAACTTTATTCGCGATGGCAGTGGTACTGCCGATGCCACCGGCACAGCGAACTTTAACTTCGGAGGAGGCACGCTTCAGGCTTTGGCCGCTCAGACTGATTGGTTGAATTCCTCAACGAAAAATACCAACCAACTGGCGCTCACCTCAGTAACGGCGACCGGTAAGTCAACTATCGACTCCAACGGCTTTTCCGTAGCGATCAACAGCGCCATCAGCGGCACAGGTGGTTTCAATATCAGCAGCACGCTCGTTGGAGGAACAGTTACCTTGGGTGGCAACAGCACCTATTCTGGGGGAACCTCAATTCTCAGTGGCACTGGAGCTACCGGCGCTTCTGGTAATTTTGGTCTCGGCGACACGACAGTTTCCGATGTTGTTGGAGCGACGCTTACTCTCGGTAACGGTGCCAGCATCGCTGATACTGCCAATCTTTACTTCGGCACTGCCTCAACCATCAACCTGAATAACTCCACAAGCGAAACACTACTGGGCGTTATCCATACAAATAATTCCCAGAGTATCGGTGCTGGTACTTACAGCGCCAGCCAGCTTAACACCTTCTTTGGCGTTTCCAGCTTCTTGGGCACGGGTACTTTAACCGTCGTTCCTGAGCCAACCGTCGCTCTTCTGGGCGCTCTGGGTGCGTTCACGCTTCTGCGCCGCCGCCGCGTGGCAGCATAAGGATTCAGCCAACCCGGCAATTTCAAAAGCCAACCGGTATCCCCGGTTGGCTTTTTTGTTTTCAGATGTTAGCAATGCCGAGGAAGAGGCAGATCCACGATGGTATCTCCTAATCCTGCATTGACGGAATGCCTTGACCCCGCTGAACTTTCCGCCCCGCCGTGTGGCGGTGTGTTTATGGACTACCAAGCGAAAATTGCCCGACATGTCGCCTCCATCCCGCGTTCCGGGATCCGCGACTTCTTCGAGCTTGTCCAAGGCCGGGATGACGTGATCTCCCTCGGCGTTGGAGAGCCTGACTTTGTCACTCCATGGCATATTCGCGAGGCGGCCATCTACTCGCTGGAGAAAGGCCAGACCACTTATACCTCCAATCTCGGTCTGCTTTCCCTGCGGAAATCCATCTCCCGCTACGTGGAGGATTTCTTCAAGGTTTCCTATGATCCTGCCAGCGAGGTGCTCGTCACCGTCGGCGTTTCGGAAGCCATCGATATCGCCCTGCGCGCGCTGCTGAATCCCGGCGATGAGGTGATTTATCACGAGCCGTGTTATGTCTCCTACAGCCCCAGCATTGTCATGGCCTATGGCAAGGCTGTCTCCGTAGAGACAAAAAAAGAGCACGGATTTTCCCTGAAGCCGGAGGATCTGGAAAAAGCCATCACCCCGCGCTCCCGCGTGCTGATGCTGAATTTCCCCACAAACCCCACCGGAGCCTGCGCAACTCGTGCGGATCTGGAGGGCATCGCCAAGCTCGCCATCAAGCACGACCTCATCGTGCTCTCGGATGAAATCTACAGTGAACTCCGCTACGATGCGGAGGAGCCGCATGTTTCCATCGCATCTCTTCCCGGCATGCAGGAGCGCACCATCCTGTTGCACGGCTTTTCTAAAGCCTTCGCCATGACTGGCTTCCGCCTGGGCTACGCCTGCGCACCCAAGCCGATCATCGAGGCGATGATGAAAATCCACCAATACTCCATGCTCTGTGCTCCCATCATGAGCCAGAATGCCGCCATCGAGGCACTGGAAAATGGCCAGCATGCCATGATCGAGATGCGTAATAGCTATCACCAGCGCCGGGATTTCCTCGTCCGCCGTCTCAATGAAATCGGATTGGAATGCCACCTCCCGGGTGGTGCCTTCTACGTCTTCCCGGACATCCGCAGCACCGGCCTCACCAGTAATGAATTCGCCATGGGCCTGCTCGAGCAGGAATCCGTCGCCTGTGTCCCCGGCGGAGCCTTCGGCCCCTCTGGAGAAGGCTTCCTCCGCTGCTGCTACGCCACCGCCTTCGATGACATCCGCACCGCCACGGACAAGATCCAGGCGTTTGTGGGGAGACTTTGAAGAAGTTTGCTAGTGTTAAGTGTTCAGTTTTCAGTGAAAGACAGGAAGATTGAGCTTCATATCGCTCGTCTTCCTGAACACTGAAAACTTCAAACTAGCGAACTTCATCCCTTCTTTACTCCCTGCCCACGATCCCTCAGCCTGAGCGCGATCGTGGGCCTTTTCATGCAGGTCTTCCCACTGATCACTGATCACTGCTCACTGATCACTCGGCACTTCATGAAACCCCAGGACCCCGCGCAACTCACCCAGGCCCACGTCGTCCCGTTCGCCGTCTTCATGGCCTTCATGATGGTGCTGTTGTTCCTCGGTTACACTCCGCTGGAATGGAAACACCCGGACGCCCCATGGTGGCGCTACGATCCCGCCCAATTCATCTATCCGCTCCAGACACTCGCTGCCGGGGCCGCGCTGCTCTATTACCGTAAGTTCTATCAATTCAACTGGTCGTGGAAATGGAGCCTCTTCGGCATCGTCTTCGGAGCCGTCGGCATTGGCGTCTGGCTGCTGCCCACCACTCTCTACGATCACTGGGGCCTCACCGGAAAACCCGGCGGCCTCCTTGAATTCTTGGGAGTCATCCAGCGGAAAGACGGTTTTGACCCCGGCATCTTCCACAACCCCATTGGCTATTGGACGTCCCTAACACTCCGTTTCATCCGCGCCGCCATCGTCGTCGCCTTCATCGAGGAAATCTTCTGGCGCGGCTTCCTCATGCGTTTCATCCTCGATTGGGAAGGAGACTACTGGAAAAAGCCCTTTGGAAAGCCCCACTGGCTCTCCTACCTCATCGTTACCGGCCTCTTCGTTTTCGCCCACGGCACCCCGGATCGCCCCGCCGCCTTCATCTACGGCAGCCTCACCTACCTCCTCTGCATCTGGAGCAAAAACCTCGGCGCTTGCGTCGTCATGCACGCCACCGCGAATTTCCTCATGGGCCTCTACATCATGGCCTACGGCAAATACGGCCTCTGGTAAGGAGTGACGACACTCCTGTCGCAGCAACCCCGGCCAATCTCCCCGTGGCTTGGACGTCCCGTCCCAGCCCATTGCCGGGACATCCTGTCCCGCTCTTCCTCTTCCGTAGCTGCTGCGTCCCGCAACTGGCCGTGGCGGTGGCGTCCCGCCGCCGTGCGGAGCCAGAGTCTGGTGTAACCCTACCGAGAGTTTGAATCCCCAGAAAGCACGACGGTCCATTGGCAAAGTGTAAGGGCCAAGATGAGAATTCTGATTCGTCAGTTACTCCAAAAATACAAGTATCCGCCGGAAGGTTAGGCTTTAGCTGATAATTGGACGGAGGATTGATTTTTTTCTAACTAATGTCGGCATGGCGGATGGAATCCGCCGCCCCGTTCCTCCAAATCCCACTTTCCCTCCCTCCAATCCGCGCTTAGAGTTGTGGGGAGATGGCTAGTGCTTGGGAACCGCTGAAAATGCCCCTTTTCCGGGCGATTTGGATGGGTAGTGTGGTGTCGAACATCGGCACGACGATGAATGATACGGCGGCGGTGTGGACGATGACTTCCACGCTGGCGGCTTCGCCGACGATGGTTTCGCTGATGCAGACGATGTCGAGCCTGCCGCTGTTTTTGTTTGCGCTGCCTGCGGGTGCTTTGGCGGATTTGGTGGATCGGCGGAAGCTGATCATTTGTGCGCAGGTGGGGGCATTGATCACGGCGCTGGGGATGGCTATCCTGACGTGGAAGGGGATGATGAGCGGGGCGCTGCTGCTGCTGGCGACTTTCCAGCTAGGATTGGCGACGGCATTCACGACTCCTGCCTGGCAGGCGCTGGTGCCGGAGATCGTGGGAAGGAAGCAGCTCTCGGCGGCGATCGGGCTGAGCGGGGTGGGGTATAACATTGCGCGGGCGCTGGGGCCGGTCATCGGTGGCGTTCTGGTGGCGGCTACGGGACCAGCGGCGGTGTTTGCGCTGAATGCGGCTTCGTTTGTGGCGGTGATCTTTGTGATGTCCCGCGGGAATTACATCGCGGCTCCGCGCAGCGCTCAACAAGAGCAGATGCTGGGGGCAATGGCGGCGGCGATCCGCTATGTGCGGCATGCGCCGCCAATGCAATCCGTGCTGTGGCGGGTGGGCGTGCATGTGTTTTCCGCCGTAGCTCCGGTGGTGCTGTTGCCACTGCTGGTGAAATCGCGCGGTGGCACGGCATCGGAGTTTGGCCTGATGATGGCTTGCTATGGCTCGGGCGCAATTGGGATGGCGGTGTTTGTTCTACCGAACCTGAGATCACGGTTTGCGTTTGATCAGTTGACGGGCGCGGCGGCGGCGGGGTCCTCGCTGGCGGCGCTGGGGCTGGCGTTTGTGCCGGGAATCTGGCCGATGGGCGGTGTGTTGATTTTGGCCGGCGCGGCGTGGATCACGGGGATGAATACCTTCAGCGTGGCGTCCCAGAGTGCGTTTCCCAATTGGGTGCGGGCGCGGAGTTCCGCGATCTATCTAGTGGTGATGCAAGGCGTGTATGCAGTGGGCGCGGTGACGTGGGGCCAACTGGCGGATCATTTCAACTTGCGCATTTCGTTGTTGGCTGCGGCGGGTGGGCTGTTGGTGAGTCTGCTGTTGAGCAAGCTGAAACCGATCAGCCATGTGGCGAATCTGGATCTCACGCCATCCACGCACATGAATGCCCATGTCTTGGAAAACGAGCCGGCACCGGACGATGGGCCGATCCTGGTGACGGTGCAGTATGAGATCGATCCGGAAAAGTCGGTGGCTTTCCGTGCGGCGATGTTTCACCTGCGCGAGGTGCGCCTGCGCGATGGGGCGTTCCGCTGTTCCTTGTTTGTGGATCTGGATAACCCCAGCATCTATCGAGAAACGTTCCTCGTTGGTTCATGGGCGGAGCACCTGCGCCAGCATGAACGCGCGACGATGGAGGACCTGCGGATCGAGGAGGCCGTGAAGGCGTTTCATCGGGGAAGTAAACCTCTTGAGGTGCGGCATTTGCTAATGACAAACCTGCGGGAGGTGAAGGTGTGAAGGAGAGATGGCTCCGGGAATCTGACGAATCTGGCGAATGCTTTAAGAGGGGTGGCAGAAAAATTGTGGGTGGAAGCCACTGCCGATGGGGTTTGGCAGGAAATTAAGAAGGGAAGTTGGTTCCGGTTTTTATTTTGCTGCTGTTATCCAATGAAATTCGCTGGATACGTAAAATTCGCGGTGCTTTTTTATTGGAGATTAAGCTTTTTCCAGTCTAACGGCGCAGGCTTTGTAGTTGGGCTGGCGGGAGTGGGGATCGAAGGAGGGGTGGGTCAGGCCGTTTACTTCGGGATAATGCATGGGGACGAAGACTTGTCCGCGCTGCATGGTGGGAGCCAGGTAAACGGCGGCGGTCATGCTGCCACGGCGGGAGCGGACGGAGATAGTCTCACCATCTGATAGGCGAAGGCTGGCTGCATCTGCAGGATGGACCTCCACGTAGGCGGCAGCGGGGTAGAGCTTCCGCAGGATGTCTGATTTTCCGGTGCGGCTCTGGGTGTGCCATTGGCTGCTGGTGCCGCGTCCTGTCAGCATGAGGAAGGGGTAGGCGGTATCCGGTGCCTCAGGCATGGCCGCGGGCGGAGAGAAGAGCAGCTTTGCCTTTTGATTGGGCGTGTAGAATTTTCCATCTGCGTAGAGGCGGCGTTCGCGGCAAGGATTGCTGATGTTGCTGCCGGTGGGGAAGGGCCACTGGATGCCGCCCATTTCATCAATCTGATCGTAGCTCTCGATCCCGGTAATGTCGCATGGACGATCTTTCGTTAGATTCCGGAGAAGACGGAAAGCGGCTTCCGGATCGGTCCATTTCTCAAAGAGGTGGCCGCAGCCCCATGCCTGGGAGATGAGACGGAAAATGCGGAAGTCCGATAGGGCTTGGCCCGGTGCCTTGCGAACCGGCTTGATGGTGCCGATGCGGCGCTCCGAGTTGATAAAGCAGCCGGACTTCTCACCCCACGCGGCGGAGGGCAGCACCAAGTCCGCCATCTTCGCGCTTTCGGTAGTGGCATACATGTCCTGCACCACGAGGAACTCCAGCTTTTCCCGCAGCTTGGCCAATTTCCCGGAATCGACCCACGAGTGGAAAGGATTGGTGGCGATGATCCAGAGTCCCTTGATGGTGCCTTCCTCGGCGGCAGTTAGAATCTGATCGTAAGCAAGGGAAAGATCCGTAGGAATATTCTCCACGGGGATGCCCAATCCGGCAGCGACTTTTTCCCGATGTTCCGGGTAGGCGAAATCGTGGCCACCTACCATGGAAGTAGTATTCGAGAAAAGCCGGGACCCCATCGCATTGCACTGGCCCGTGATGGAATTCGCACCGGTGCCAGGCTTTCCGATATTGCCGGTGATGAGTGCCAGATTGATCATTGCCTGGGCGGTGCGCACGCCCTCGTAGGATTGATTCACTCCCATGGTCCACCACCAGGAAACGCGCTTGCCGGGCTCCGAGACGGTGCGTGCCAGTTCTTCCACCGCTTCCACACTCATGCCGGTTTTTTCCGCTGTGGCGGCAGGGGAGTAATCGAGCAAAAACTCCGCGAACTCCTCATAGCCCTCACTATTCGCAATGGATTCGCGGTCGATCCGGCCATCACGGATGATGCAGTGTGCCAGCGTGTAGAGTAGTGTTAGGTCCCCTTTCGGTTTGATCGCCACATGTTGGGTGGCAGCTTGTGCGGTTTCCGTAGCGCGGGGATCGATGACGATGATGTTAGGTTTCCGACGGTTACGCATCACACGCTGCCAGAGAATGGGGTGGGCGATGCAGAGATTCGCGCCGACGAGAATGATAACGTCACTTTCCTCAAAGTCCGCATAAGTGGCAGGCGGTGCATCGAAGCCGAAGGACTGCTTGTAGGCGGTCACGGCCGTAGCCATGCACTGGCGGGTATTCGCATCGCCATGGAGGAAGCCCATGCCGAATTTGAAAAGGCAGCCGAGAAATGCCATCTCCTCGAAAGGAATCTGGCCGGTGGAAAGAAAGGCCACAGAGTCCCGCCCATGCTCATCGCGCAGATCCTTGAAGCGGGTGGTGAAGGCGTCCATCGCCGTGGCCCAATCGACAGGCCGCAGTACGCCGGATTCATCCCGTAAAAGCGGGGTGTCCGCACGCTCTCCGGAGGTGAGGGGATCCAGCGCCTGCCATCCCTTCGGGCAGGCCATGCCGAGATTCACCGGGTAGCCGGGTTGAGGGGTGAGATTGATGGCATTTCCCTCCGCATCCAGATGGATCTTGAGCTGGCAGCCAGTGGCGCAGTAGCCGCAGATCGAGGTGACGGTGGAGGCGGGCTTCAGGCGTGCAGGAACCTTTCCCAAGCCGAAGTTTCCGGGTTCCAATACCAGATCCCGCGTGAGTGGGCCGGTATGTTGTTTGAGAAAAGCCTTCAACATGATTCTGAAGGCATTCTAGCACATGGCGTACGAGAACGGGAAGTTATCCATGAATGACGGCGGTAAAAGGATCATGACATTCATGAAGATAACTCATCGGACCGAGCTGTTCAGGATGAACTGACCTTCACCAGCAGACCGCGCTTCTTCGCCAGACGCAGGGTCCGGGCAAAAACAGCGCCTGCCAGCGTGAGATAGAGCCCATTGAGCGCCAGCGCGACCAGTAGGGAATGCCAGTCCACCTTTCCTTGGGAAAGAAGGTGGCGCATGCCCTCAAACACATGTGAAGGCGGCAGGGCATGGGCGATCGGTTGAAGCCAGTGGGGAAGCGAGGAGACCGGATAGAAGACGGCAGCCACCGGCTGGATCAGAAATGGAACCGCCCACGCCAGAGACTCGGCACCGTGGCCGTAGCGGAGGATCAGTGCGGTCACCAGCACCCCCAGGCACCAACCGAAGAGCACCAGATTCGCATAAAAAAAGATCAGCGCGTATTGGAACTGGAATAGATTGAACGAATAGGCGGCCCACGCGATGGCGATCATCACCAGCGAGGTGACGAATACGCGGAGGAAGCCAACCACAAAGGTGGCTGCCAGATATTCCGTCATGCGGACAGGGGCGGCGAAGACATTCAGCAGATTCCTCGTCCACACGTCTTCCAAAAACGAAATGGCCACGCCCTGCTGGGAGCGGAAAAGCGCATCCCACAAGATGATGCCACCGATGAGAAACGTGATCACCTTCGGGAAATTGCCGCCGCCTTGCCCCTGCAGGTAAGTGGTGAGGAATCCCCACACCAGCAGTTGGACAATCGGCCAGAAGAACAGTTCCACCAGGCGCACGGGATTGCGCGTATAAAGGAGAACATAACGGAGAGTGAGAGCGTAGATGGTATTAAGGTTCATGCCTATTCTCCTGTTCGTGCGCGCGAGCCACCTTGATGAAAACGTTTTCCAGATCCTCCTCATCGAAATGGGAGACAATCTCATCGGGAGTACCCTCTGTGAGGATGCTGCCCTTGTGAAGGAATAGCACGCGGTCGCAGACCTCCTCGATATCCCGCATATTGTGCGAAGTGTAGAGAATGGCGGGCTTCCGTTCGCTCTGGATGCGGCGCACCAGCTTGCGTACCTTGTCCGCAATGTCCGGGTCCAGAGAAGCCGTTGGCTCATCGAGCATCAGCAGATCCGGATCATTCAGCAGAGCCTTCGCCAAGTTCACGCGGGTGGATTCTCCCGCACTCAGTTGACCTGTAATGGAATTTTTCAAGCGGGTGATTTCCAGCAATTCCAGCAGCTCCTCCACTTTCTTTTTCGGCTTTGGCACACCGTAGAGTCGGGCAAAGATCTCCAGATTGTGAGACACCTTGAGGTTAGAGGGCAGAGCTGCGTAGGTGGTGCAAAAATTCGTGCGCCGCAAAATTTCCAGCCTCTGTTTGGCGAAATTTTTCCCAAAAACATGGATATCCCCGGAATCCGGCGTGATCAGGCCCAGCAGCATGCTCAGCACAGTGGTTTTCCCCGCACCATTCACACCCAGCAGACCTACGACCTCACCGGGATTTACTGAAAACGAAACATCCTTCACTGCCTGGAAGTCACCGAAGGATTTTGCAATGCGGCTGACTTCAAGTATGGGCTGCGTCATGGGCGTGCTCACTCTAGCAGGAGAAGGATGGGATGCAACCCGGCAATAAAGTCCCCAACAGGGCTTTCTAGATTTCCGCCTCGTAGGTTTTCCACATCGCCGCGCCCAATGGGCTGTCCAGTGTTGCCTGCCAATCTGCCTCCGTGCGGATGATCGGCAGGGGAGGGAGAAAGCGATCTCCGATCAGGTGGGGCAGGCCCGCTTTGAAATAAATCTCCCCATACTCCGTCATTCCGGTGACGTGGGAAATCGTACGGCCCATACCCAGCAGTGCTGCATGCACCCAGCGTGCGCTCAAGTTCGGGCAGAGAATTGACCCTTCCGACTGGAAGTCGAATTCGCCTCCGGCATTACCAAAATCGATCTCCCAACCTTCCGTGCGGAAAATGACTCCATCTCGCTGCCAGCGGTCCGCCAGCTTTGGCAGCAGCCAGAAGCGTACGGCCTCTTCTCCATCTTCCGGCGTCACCAGCAGCCTTAGCCGGGTATTGGCCAGGCCTTTCATCTGGCGCAGGGTGATGAGGGTGATCGCCCGGTAGCGCCGTGCCGCCTCTTCAGGGGAAGTTTCCTCTGCCATCTCGGGCAGCACCTGGCCGGGGAGAGGTTCATCGATGCGGAAAGTCAGCAAATGCACGAAAGAAGTGTCTCATCGAACGTCCAACACCGGACATTCAAAAATGAAGAAATGAATCCCCACTGGGAATCGGGAGAAAGCGGGCTTACCGCTGCCGGGCGGCATTTCCTTCGGAAATATTGATTTTTCAGCACTGAAAACGATCTTGCCGAAAATCCTGTCTCAGGAGAAACTGCGGGTGTTCACAAGATCATGGCATACAAGGATAACAAAAAGCGTGGCGAACTGCCGGAGCCGGGGAAATGGTCGAATGAGATCACCGGCATCATCCTCATCGCGGCTGGCCTGCTGTTGTTATTGTCCTTTATTTCCTACAGTCCTGCCGATTTGCCCCAATGGAGTCCCTTTGGTGATTTCGCAGACAAGAATGGCCTGCGGGGTAACAACCTCATCGGCGGCCTGGGCGGCGTAATGGCCTTCATTCTCATCTTTTTCCTTGGGGCAGCCGGATGCCTCATCCCAGTGGCACTGATCTGGTTTGGAGTGGTGAAGATGGTTTTCAATTTCCGGCTGTGGCCGCGTTTCATCTTCGGCTTCATTGCTCTCGCACTTTCCGCCGCCTCCTGGCTGCACGCATTTGATTTCTTTTTCACCGAGTGGGCCTTTCAGTGCAATATCGGCGACATTGGTCCGGGCGGGATTTTTGGGAAAATCATTGGTGGCAGCCTGATGAAAATCGTCGCCAGCACCGGCACCATTATTATTGCCAGCGCCGTCTACCTAGTGGCCATGATCTACCTCACTGGCCAGAAGCCGATCCACTTTGCCAAGGCCTGCTATCGTCTGATGCGCCGGAAGTTGAATGAATGGCGTCAATATCGCGGTGAAATCGATCAAGCCGCCGCACGCGAGGCCGCCATCGTGGCGGAGCGGGATCGCCAGCGCGAACAGCGCCGGCGTGAGCGGGAAACGACCAAAGCCGCTGCCACTGCCGCCACCAAGGCTGTGGAGGATGAACCGCAGCAGACGCTGGCTCTTCGCGAAACCCCCGCACCGCAAATCATTGATGGTTCCCAGCGCCGGGTGACGGAGGATTTTTCTCCCGGTTCCAAACCCTTTGAGCGGAAAAAAGCGCCTGCCAGCAGTGGACATCAGTTTCTTTCCGTCACGGGCTACGAGGATTACGAACTACCCGGCTTCGATCTTCTGGACATCGCGGAAGTCGAGGAGACTCCGGAGGCGAATCGTGAGGAACTGTTGGCCACGCAGCGGATCATCATCGATACGCTCAAGGCCTTCGGCATCGATGTCACCCCTGGAGATATCACACGGGGTCCCACCATCACCCGCTACGAAATTTATCCATCCGTAGGTCTTCGCGTTTCCCGGATTTCCCAATTGGAGGCAGACCTCGCCCGTGCCACCTGTGCGGAGCGGATCAACATTCTGGCTCCCATTCCAGGTAAGGATACTGTTGGCATCGAATTGGCGAATTCCCAGAAGGTCGCCGTGCCGCTTCACGAACTCCTGCACGATCCGGAATTCCGCTCGGTTAAAAAGAAAATCCCACTCGCCCTCGGAAAGGATGTTTATGGGAAGACGGTCATCGGAGATCTGGCGGCGATGCCGCACCTTCTCGTAGCGGGCGCTACGGGTTCGGGTAAATCCGTCTGCATCAACTCGATCATTGCCTCCATGCTCTTCAAGTTTGGACCGGATGAGCTGCGCTTCATCATGGTGGATCCGAAAGTGGTGGAAATGCAGATGTATAACAAGCTGCCCCATCTCGTTGTCCCCGTCGTTACCGATCCCAAGAAGACAGTGGCTGCACTCAAGTGGGTGGTGAACGAGATGGAAAAACGCTACCGCATTTTTGCGAAGGAAGGCGTCCGCAATTTCGATAGTTTCAACGGCCGTCCTCGTAAGGAAAAGCCAGTTCCTGCGCCCGTGGCTCCTACCCCTGTAGAAGAGCCTACCGTGTCTACAGAAGAAGATATGGAGCACGCCTTGCTGGATCCCACCAAGCCCGCCAGTCATCAGGTGCCTCCATGGGCTCTCGACGACATCCCGGATGAGGATATGGATTCCATTGCCGCCTCGCTTGCTTCAGGTGAACTGGGAGCGGAAGCGGATGAGGACGACGCGGACTTCGAGCCGGAAGAAGACAAAATTCCGGATCGCTTCCCTTATATTGTCGTATTGATCGATGAGTTGGCAGACCTGATGCAAACAGCTCCTGCCGATGTGGAAATGTGCATCGCCCGCATTGCCCAAAAAGCACGCGCTGCCGGCATTCACCTCATCATCGCCACCCAGACGCCGCGTGCGGATGTGGTGACCGGCATCATCAAGGCGAACATTCCATGCCGCATCGCCTTCCAAGTATCCTCTGCATTGGATTCCCGCGTTATTCTGGATACCAAGGGCGCAGATAAACTCGTGGGCAAGGGGGACATGCTCTACCTCCCTCCCGGTTCCGCGAAGCTGGAGCGTTCGCAAGGCGCCTTCGTCACAGATGCGGAGATCGAGAAGATCATCGCTCACTGCGCTGCTCAAGGTGCGCCACGTTTCGAGACGGACATTCAGGCATCCCTCAATGCGGAGGATGATGAAGAGGAGGAACTCTCCGATGCGGATGAGGAATTGATCGTCAAATGCATCGAAGTCGCACGTCAGGAGCAAAAATGCAGCACCTCACTGCTTCAGCGTCGTCTGCGCCTGGGTTACACACGTGCTGCCCGCATGGTGGATATTCTGGAAGCACGTGGTGTGGTAGGCCCTGGAGACGGAGCAAAACCTCGGGAAGTCTTCCTTAAATAACAGAATTTGGAGGCCGTTGAAAAAAACCTCACTTTTGAGCAATTTTCAGGTTGTCAAAACCCCGCCGGTTACTCTTACTTCCGGCCCGCCCGCAAGGGAGGAAGTGCCCCACAAGGCCCGATAGCTCAGTTGGTAGAGCAGCGGATTGAAAATTCGCGTGTCGCTGGTTCGAATCCGGCTCGGGCCACCACTTCTTCTTCCTGTGGTGGCAGAAAAAGCGCAGCAAACATGCTGCGCTTTTTTGTTTGGGGAGGCTTCTAACTGGTCCGGAGAATCTTGAGAAGGATCAGCTCTTTGAGATGTGTTAGAAATAAGCTTTGCCGTGCTTGGCAAGAAGGCTAAATGATGTTGTTCAGTGTAAGGTTCGCTGTCGCTGAATGAACCCCCATTGATCGGGTGAGCGTTGGTTCGGCTGAGGCGTGGAGCGGGTGGGGCGACAATGTTTTCAGATCGACCCTTCCCATTTGCTAATTTTTCTGTTCGGTTGAAAGATTCAACCCGTCCTGATCGTTATACCCACTCGGAGCAATCCGCCTTAGCGACTGACGCACGATTTAAAAAAATGACACCGCAAATCATCAAAAATTGGATACGGGGAGGAGCATGCTTGCTGTTGGCAGGTTTGGCACCATATGCCGTGGCACAATCACCAGTCGAGGCGACGAATAAGGCTTCCATTAAAAAAACAGAGGTGAACGGATTCGTGCATCCGGGCATCGGCCTGAATAAGGAGATTCTGGAAGATATTCGTGCTCAGGTGCTCGCCAAACGGGATCCATGGTATTCCGGTTACGTTAAATTTGCGTCGAGTTCCCGTTCCGCGAAGGCTCCTTCTATTGCCAACCAAAGTAAGGAGGACCCAACCAAGCCGCAGGTGGATGTTTTCGACAACAAGGGTGTCGAGGGAAAACTAAAAGTGGATTCGGATATCGCGGTGCGGCAGGCGCTGATGTATTGGTTCACGGGGGAAGAAGTCTATCGTGCCAATGCGATGCGCATCGTGCGTCTGTGGTCGAAGATGGACCCCTCGAAATATAAGACCTACAGCGAAGTTTATATCCACTGCTCCTTCGCGTTTAAGGATATGATCATGGCTGCAGAGTTATTGCGCAGCCTGGATTCGCCGACGCCCGAGTTGGCATGGACTGAGCAGGATACCACTGCCTTTACGAACAATTTTGTCGTTCCCGGCGTCATCAACTTTTTCAACTTCAATGGCTGGTTCATGAACCAGAATGGCTTTGCTTACGCGCCCGCCATTGCAGGAGCGATTTTCCGCAGCGACCCTCAGGATTACTCCATGCGCGTCGAGCGTTTTACCATCAACAAGGATGGCCCGAACAAGGGAACGAGTTTCTCCATTCAGGATTTGGCCCGTTTGGTCGATACCAATGCGCTGACAGGCCAGAAGGTTGCAACCCCTCAGGTTCAAATCACGGAAATGGGCCGCGACCAAGCTCACGCCGGGGACGATTTGACCATTTTCACCACCATCGGGCGCATCCTGAACTCGCAGGGAACCAAAGTGGATCCGGTGATCGGTACTCCTTCAAAAGCGCCGAACGCGGTCGGTCCATACGAGTTCCTGAATGATCGTATCCTGACTGCCGCAGACCATTTCTGCCGTTTCATGCTCGGCTACGATACGGCCTGGATTCCTACTCCATCCAATATAGCGGAAGATGGCACGGTCCGCCAGATCTACTCCCGGATTGCCGACAACTACCGGGGGCGCATCCGCCAGCACAAGATATGGGATCTTTATTACTACTACACCTGTAAGAAAGGCGTGGATTTGTCCAAAAAAGCTCCTTATTATCATGAGACTTTCCTTAAGCGGATCGTAAGCGATGACTACGATTGGCTTTACATTCCCAGCACGGCGACGGGCGAATTACTTCGAATTCCACCATCGGAACAGGAGCCGAATATTGTAGAAGTCGAGCTGCGTTCTGCAAACCTCACCAAGAATTCTTCTGTCAAAAGCGAGGGTGATACGACCTTCGTCCGCGCACTCGCCTCTCCAGAAGGAACTCGCGTTTCCATTCTGAGTTGTGGCACAGATCAAAAAACGATCGCTCTACGTGTTCGTACCAATGGTGTGGCTGAAATAGAAATGTCCAGTTTCGATAAGCCATGGTTGCTCCCAAACACCCGCGGCGAGTGGAGACAAGTGTTCTACACGATGAGTCCGCTGGAAACCTTTGGAGACATCGTTTTCTTTAAAATCAAAGGCGCGCCGGAAACGACCGTGGACTTGGATCAACTCGTGCGTAAATCGGCAGAGAAAAGCCCTGCGTTCACTTCGGGTGACAAGCCTTTGACTCTTGTCGCTTACCCCCATGCTCCTATCCGGCTTGATTTCGCTGTGACCAACCCAGATGCGGGAAAAGCGGCAGCCGTATTAAGCAGTTTCGATAAGCCGGAAGGCGCTGTTCTCGATCCAAAAACCGGGGCGTTTGCCTGGACTCCGACTGCCCCCGGAAAGCGGGAGTTTGTAGTGGAGGCAACTCAAGGAACGATCATCGCTCCGAAAAAGGTCACCATCGTGGTAGCCGCAGATCGGGCAAGCGCCATCAAGACGATCAAGAGTGCCTATGATCCAAAGATGACTTATGTGAAGGCATCTCTCGAGCGGTGTACGGCGCTTCACGATCGCGTGTCAAAGGCGGTCAATTCAGCTACCGATACGGAATTCTTCTCCTTGCTGGTCCAACTCAAGGAAGCGTTCGATGCGCTGGAGCCACTGACTCTATTGCTTCCCGATGGCAGTATGGATTTTACCAAGGTGGTTGTTTCATCCAATATCAGCCAAGCCATGCGCCTGCTGATCGATGGCAACGATGATACATTCGTCGGCTTCTATCTCGCCCCGGACGGCTATCATGAATTTGACTTCGGTCCTGATTTCAAATTTTCAGCTACTGCCTTCTCAGTGCAAGGACGGGTCAACTTCGAAGACCGCGCTCAGGGCGTCAAATTTTATGGCTCTAACGATGGAAAAACATGGACGGAACTCACCCCCAAAGGCGCGCCTCTACCCAAGGAACTGAGCAAGATCGATGTTGCGCCAGAACTGACAGGGGCGACCTTCCGGTTTCTGCGCGCCAAGAAAAACGGAGGATATGAACCTTCGGAAATGAGGATTTTCGGCCAGCGTCACGAAAGCGCGAATAAGCTGGAAACCGTTTTGATGAGTGCGGAAAAGGGCAGTGGTATCCGGGTTGCCTTGGGTGATGCGGTAAAGATCAACTTCAAGACGAAGGAGCCGATCCAAAATATCCGTGTGCGCATTCAGGGCATTGAGGCCACCACAAAGTCAGTAGGAAATTCGGCCTATACCGCTGAAGCAACCATGCAGCCGGGCCGGGCGAAACCAGGTCCTGTGGATTTTTCCATCAATTATTTATGCCGGGATGGTTCGCCTGGAGATACGCGCAGTATTACGACTGATGGGTCGCGCCTCATTCTTGTGGATGAGTCGAAATTAATCCGGGATGTACAAAAGATCGCCCAGATCATTGATCCGAATACTGATAACATCGCTTCGGATTCAGCACGCTGGCTCAATGCATTATTCGACAATAACCCCCGCACCTATCCTGAACTCAATTTGAAGGGCCAGGGAGCAGGCGCTTATCTGCTGTTCGATTTTGGCAAAAGTACTGTCCAGCTTTCCCAACTTGAGCTTCTGGCTCGGCCCAACTTCAGGGACCGGACCGCTGGAGTCATGGTGGAAGGCTCAAACGACAAGGAAACTTGGATGCCTTTGAGTGAAGGAGCTGCCGGGACGGAAGAGTGGCAGACGCCAAAAATGAAGCCCTCTGCGGAATTTTACCGCTACCTCCGGCTCATCAACAAGAACAACTGGCATTGCAACATTTCTGAAGTCCGGTTCCACGGGACCTTGAAATGATCGGTATTCGCATCCAGTTTCTATCCATATTGAATTTCTCATTTTAAAATCCATGAACAAACTTCAAATCCACTCCCGCAAGCCGGCCTCCTGGGGAGTTCGCTTGTTTGCCAGCGTCGGCCTTCTGATGAGCTGCGGGAGTCTGCATGCCGCACCGCCTTCGGCAGCCACGCAGCCACCGCCGGTTTTTTCCAATCCTGATCGCATTCGTTACGATCATGACTGCCTGCAGGTTGAGGGTAAGGACTTCTTCCTCTCTTCTGCGGCCTTTCATTACTTCCGCACTCCGCCGGAGCTTTGGCGTGACCGTTTCCAAAAAATCAAAGATGCGGGTTTCAACACCGTTGAAACTTATGTGCCATGGAACCGGCATGAACTGAACATGCCTTCCGGCCTCAATGATTTTTCCCAGATTGACCTCTCGGAATTGGAGGCTTGGCTGAAAATGGCGCAGGACGAATTTGGTTTCTACACCATCGTCCGCCCTGGCCCTTTCATCTGTGCCGAGTGGGGTGGGGGAGGCTATCCCCGTTGGCTGGGCAAGTTCAATCCGTTGACCGGAAAAGACTTTTGGCTTCGCAGCGCTGACGAGGTGCACATGGCGTGGACTCTCCATTGGTATGAAGCCGTCTGCAAGGTATTCGCCCGTGAGCAGATCACGCGCAAGTCACAGGGCGCAAAGGGGATCATTCTCGTCCAGATCGAGAACGAATATGATTATCACAAGACTCCAGACAAACCGAAGGTATTGCGGGAGCTTTACCAAGCGGTGAAAAAATCCGGAGTTGAGGTCCCGATTTTCACCTGCCGGACGGAAGAAACCCGTGGCAGCAGTGATCCGGTGCTTTCCCAAGTATTTGATTGCGACAACCTCTATGTCGCCCTTGATGGTGCTCCAAGTTGCGCCCAACGCATGATGTCGTTGCGCGCCCAACAGAAAAATGCTCCGGCCTTTGTTACCGAATTACAAGGCGGTTGGTTTTCATTGGTGGGTGATAAATTGAGTGAGGAAAACTATTCCGATGCACGCCATTCAAACGCGATCCATTTGATGTCGCTGCTCGGCGGGGCTACCGGACTGAATGCTTACATGTTCGTGGGAGGCACCCATTTCGGCGGTTGGGGTGCTCGCGGGCAAACCACCACCTATGATTACAACGCTGCCATTCGCGAATGGGGCGCGCTGAGTCCCAAGTATTATGTGGCGAAAGGCGTGAATGAATTTGTTCGTGAGAATGAATCGCGTCTAGTTCGTGCCCAAGGTGGTCCTTGCGAACTGAAGGGTGCTCCAGCCTCCCTTTTCGGCGGCGTGCGTGTCTCGCCTGATGGGACGCGTTTCGTTTTCCTTCACAATACCGACCCGAAAAATCCTATTTCCGGTAAAGTCACGGTCATTCCCGGCAAGATCGCCCAGCCTGATGGGCCAGCCTACAATTACGACCAAGAGGGCAATAAGGTGCTCGTCGAAAACGCCGGAACTAAGTCGGCAACTGCCAATGTCCCATCCTTTGAAATGGACTACTCACTGGCGGATCTGGGTGCGAAGGTGCTCGTCATCCCGCCAGGTAAGACGCCGGCAGAAGGCACGTGGTATCCGAAGGCTCAGGACGTTCCTGCAGCCAAGCCATTGCCCACTTCTGTTCATATCTCTGCCGCACTCAAGCATCAGGACCCCCTTGATGGTAAGTGGCAGCCGCTGACTGCGGGCAAGTCATTACCGGAATTGGGTGTGAACGACCAACGCTACGTGCTCTATCGGTCCCGTTTCACTTTGAGCGAAAGCGATGCTGCCAAGTTCAGCCGGTTGTTGGTCAACTCGTTTAGCCGTGATATCATCACCGCCCAGGTCAATGGCCGCTTGGCGGGCCGCCTGTATCCGGATGAGGCTTATGCAGCCGCCGCTACTCGTAACAAGAAGCTCTCCTTTGATAGAATCCGGCCGGATGAATTTGATAACCGCTTCGATGTTAGCGGCCTCTTTCATGCCGGAGACAACGAAATCACGCTGCTCTATGAAAATATCGGGCACGAGCACGGCTACATCCCCATGGAAGAATTGAGCGGTGTCCGCAGCGCTGGCCTTTCCTCTGATGAGAAAGCGATTGCCAAACAGCTCGATTGGCAGGTTGCCATTGATCTCGGTGGCATCGCCGCCGGATGGACGCGCCCGGAGTTTGCTCCGAAAGATTGGGAAAAGGTAGTGCTCGACACTAACAGCGTAATCGAGCGTAAAGGCAACGGTATCCAGCCCCATGGTCAGCGCGACGGTCTTCTTACCTGGTATCGGATCGAGTTTGAGCTGCCAGAGACCACATCCATCCCTTGGCGCCTTCTCATCAATGCTTCTGGGAATGGCTTCATGTGGCTCAATGGCCACGACATTGGCCGCCATTGGGAGATTGGTCCCCAGCGCGAGTTTTATCTCCCCGAGTGCTGGCTTAAGCTCGGTAAGGGACAGAAAAATGTCCTCATGCTCGGCCTGCGCCAGACCGTGAATGGAGCCCAACTCCGCGCAGCGGAAATCGCTCCCTATCCTGCTCCTTGATCCAACACCGTCATGCTGAATCAACTCGCTGCGACTCTGCTCATACTGTGTGGTTCCGCATCCATCACATCGGCCCAATCTGAGCCTCTCAAGCTCTCACCGATCGCCGATGGACCGTTCAAGCCTCAATGGGAGTCGCTGGCGAATTACCAAACGCCGGAGTGGTTTCGTGATGCGAAGTTCGGTATCTGGGCCCACTGGGGGCCGCAATGTGAACCGGAAGATGGCGACTGGTATGCGCGGAACATGTATGTGGAAGGCAGTGGCCAATACAAATCCCACCTTGTTAAATACGGCCATCCTTCAACCTTTGGTTTCAAGGATGTCATCCATGCGTGGAAAGCAGAGCATTTCGATCCCGACACGCTCGTTAAATTCTACAAGGAGAACGGTGCGAAATACTTCATGGCTCTGGCCAACCACCACGATAATTTCGATCTCTACAATTCGAAATATCAGCCGTGGAACTCCGTCAATGTGGGGCCGAAAAAGGATTTGATCGGTGGCTGGGCCAAGGCGGCCCGTGACAATGGCCTGCGTTTTGGCGTGAGTGTGCACGCCGCCCGTGCTTGGACATGGTATGAAGTGGCGCAAGGCGCAGACAAGAAGGGGCCGCTCGCAGGCGTTCCGTATGATGGGAAGCTCACCAAGGCCGATGGGAAAGGGAAGTGGTGGGAAGGGCTCGATCCACAGGATCTTTACGAACAGAACCATCAACCTGGGAAAGCCCAACATCATAATTTCGACGCCCAACGAGGCACCAGCATGCCTGATCATGCGTATTTGGAGAAATTTTTTGAACGCACCAAGCAGCTCTGGGATGACTACCATCCCGACCAGATCTACTACGACGACCGTGTCCTTCCCTTTTATAACATCGCGGAGGAGGTGCCGCTGAAACTCGCCGCTCACTTCTATAATACACGTCTCGACAAGGACGGCCACACGGAGGCGGTGATGAATGGCAAACACCTGGATGACCTGCAGCGGCGTACCATGGTCTATGACATCGAGCGCGGTAAGGCGAATGACATCCTCCCGCAGCCGTGGCAAACGGATACCTGCATCGGCGGCTGGCATTACAACCGTGGTATTTATAACAGAAAAGGTTACAAATCTGCTGGGTCGATCGTCCGGATGCTGGCGGATATTGTTAGCAAAAATGGTAACCTCATGCTGAGTGTGCCGTTAAGGAGCGATGGCCAACCCGACGAGCTGGAGATTCAGATTGTAGAGGAAATTGGATCGTGGCTGAAGGTAAACGGCGAGGCCATCTACGCGACCCGCCCGTGGAAAATCTACGGCGAAGGTCCCTCGACGAAGTCTTCTGAGCAAGGCCAGTTCGACGGACAGAAGGACGTCTCGGGCAAGCCGTTTACCTCTGAAGACATCCGTTTCACGCAATCAAAGGACGGCGGCACGCTCTACGCCATTGTCCTGGAGATTCCGAAGGACGGAAAAGTGCTCGTCAAATCTCTGGCCACCGGCTCGCCGCATTGGGCGGGTAAGATTGGTGGCGTCCGGTTGGTTGGAAACGACAACGTGGAGTTCACGCGTGACGAAAAGGGACTGCATGTCTCTCTGCCAGAATCGTTTCAGGGGAAATCCGCTCTGGCGCTCGCCATCCAGGCTGGAAAGTAACGTGCTAACCAAGGTGAGATTTTTCGCAGTTAATAAAAATCTAACGATATCATGCATGGCAGCAAATACTGCCATGCAAGATGAGAAAAACCCTGCGTTCTACTGAGAGAACGCAGGGTTGTTATAAATTAAGAAGTATGCAGAGGGTGGAGCAGCGGCCCAGAGGTCGGCGATCTTGCCCTACATGAAGCTCCGCCACCCGGTTGCTCTGGTTTATCGAACTGCTTTCACCAGCACACATGCTCCGCCACCGGGGGCCAGCTTGAGGCGCAATGTATCGGATTTGCCCACCTTTCGCGTTTCACTCTGATAGTCTTCCGCATGGGTTCGATAGTCAGACTTGGGTCCATCCTGAATAACGAGGGCCTCATATTTCCCCTCAGGGAGGAAAGACAATGGTACCTCAAGCTCGCGTGGGGATTCATTGGTTGCCGCTCCGATCAGCCAAGCTCCGTCTGCAGCCTGGCGGGCCATTACGATATATTCGCCGATCTCGCCAGAAAGCGTCTTACTTTCCCGCCATGGCATCTGCTCGGCGGCAAGGAAACGCAGAAGCTCCGGATGTTTCTTATAATATTCAGGAATGTCCGGGATAACTGTTGCCCCGGAAAATACGATCAGAGTGCGGGCGATCTCAGCGGTGAGAGTGGAAGGCACCGGCACGCCATGGTCCACGCGGCCAGCCTGGGTCAGATCGGCCAGCCCGTTGTTCATGTCGAGCGGCCCCGCAACCATGTTGACGAACACGCTGGTGACGAAAGTTTTCGGTTGGAACACCTTATGTCCGTCCAATTGAGCCTGGCAGTACTCGCGCGTCACGGCGTTCGGCCAGGTGCGCATTTGGCCATAAGGGTGGACCGGACCATCGTGGTAGTCACACAGCAATTTATTCTTTGCACACAACTCGGTGATCAGGCGCGTCCGCTGGTTTTTCTCCTCTGGCGAACCTTTCATGAAACCGTATTTAACGCCGGCTGCACCCCAGTCCCCATATTGTTTCAGTGTTTCCTCCAGAGAGAATTTTCGGCCGCCAATGTCATTCAGATAGAGCCAAACGCCCACATTCTTCGTTTTTCCATAAGCGATGGCTTCCTTCACCTGGTCCACTTTTCCTCCTTTTGTCGGATCCGAGTCGTGACCGAATTCCGGGCCATACCAGTTCGCGTCCAACATGAGGTGGGGAATCCGGTTTTCGGAAGCGAAATCAATCATCCGCTTCCACGATGCCAGAGACATTTCGTAATGGAAGCTCTCCACTTTCGCGCCATTGATGCGCCAGTCCCACACGATGACGCCGGGCTTCACCCATGAGAAATCCATGCCAGCCGCTGGCGGAGGATTGAGAAGCTCGATCAAATGGGAATCCACCAAGGCACCAGGGGTCTTGCCATGCATGAGCACACGCCAGGCGGTGGTAGGCTTGGAAGCGATCCGGAGCGAGGTCGTGCCCGGCTTGCCTTCCAACATCAGCGGTTCACCATCTGGAAGATCGGCCTCATGGAGCGCGAGGTAGCCACTATTGTCGGTTTTGAGGGTGGCCACAGGTTTACGCTGGCCTTGCGCTGCGCTGAGTTTTTCCGGTCCTACATTGTGGTTTTCTCCGTTGAAATACCAAGCGGTGTAGTCACCGGAAAAATTGAAGGAGGTGGCTTCACTACCGGTGGGTTTGGCTCCAGGGAATACGTAGCGGAAGGCGATCCCATCATCATACGCGCGAGCCTGAAGCTGATAGCTGCCCAAGTCGATGGTCGCCTCACGGTAGCGATCCGGGACCACCGAGCGTTTGCCCCAGACGGGTTTCCAAACAGAGTTTTCCACACGGTTCTTCACGCTGGCAAAACGGCCGCCCGAAAATCCAACGGGCGAAGGCGAGACCACGGATTTCCCGTCTACAGCCAGGGCATGGGTGACTCCACCATCTGCTGCGATTTCGAAGGTCAGCTTGAGGTGCTTATCTGGAGAATCCAGGGTAATGGTTTCGGCAAAGACGGTCGGACCACTCAACGCAGCGGCGGTGATGAACCAAAATGGAAACGCTTTCATTTCAATGTTAGAAGGGAGGGTTTAAGACGGATGAAGTGGATCAATGAGCAGTGCGGTTTTCCGATTTTTTGTCCGATGAGACGGCAGGCGCTTCCACTGCATACGTGGTAGTGGCCTTCATAATTTCAACGTAGTAAGGATGCGTTGGTGTTACATCGAAAAAATTTGTCAGGCCTTTGGCCGGCAGTGTCGTGGTGGTGCGTCCGGTCATACGGTTGACCGCTGAAACGAACTCTGCGCGGGTGACTGGTGCATCAGGGCGGAAGTTACCGCTTGAATCTGCGGCGAGCCATCCTTCGCGGACCACCTGCCGAATCTCGGCAGCATGTGGCGTGTCCGCGTTGATATCCTTCAGTTCAGGACCGTTGTCGCCCTTCAGCCATTGCATCCGGGCCAGGATGGATGCCAACCCGCCACGCGTGATCAGCGCCTCGGGATGGAAGCGATTTTCGGCATCGCCTGTGACATACTTCACAGGCTGCTCCCATGTATTGCCGATACCTTTGCGCGACATATAGGCAACATCGTCATAGTAGGGTGCATCACGCGGTACATCCACAAAGGCACAATCGTAGGCTCCCCGATCTGTGTAATCGTCCACCAATCCTGCCAACAGGACGACTGCCTCGGCATTGGTCAGCTTCTGATCCGGGCGGAAAGTCCCGTTATAATAGCCCCAGATGTAGGCTAAAAATTGATCAGGGCTTTGATCTTCGATCCGTTCCCCAATGATGCGGAACTCCGCAATTTCAAAAATGGGAAGCTGCTTGGCAGGCATGAACAGCCGTACATATCGGTAAGGCTTGCTCTGCTCCTCTGCCTTTACTGTCAAGGTTTGCCAATCGACGGAACTGATGGTTTGGTTCTCGGTTAGAAGCGTCCAGTGCCTGCGATCATTCGATCCATAAACCACGGCCCCTGCCATGCGGGAGGGATGTCCATCACGGACCAACATGCGGAACCCTTGAGCTTTCACCTTGAAGTTCGCACCGAAATCCAGAGTGATGTTTTTATCGAAGCCCCAGATACCGCCAAAGCTGAATGCGTCGTCATCAGCCATTTTGGTTACTCCGTGTTCGGACGCATTCAAAGCAACGCGGTAGTCCAGCGTGCCGTCCGGTAGACGGGGATTTACCAGCTTCAAGCCATCTACTGCGAGTTGCACCGCTGCCAGATCCCGGGATGCCAAAGCGGTTTTGAACGCCTGCTCTGTGGCGGCGACATAACGTTGTTTGGAATCATACGGGCAGGCTACGAAATCGAGCGCTGCCTGTAGATCGCGGGCCACATGGATACTGACTTGCTGAGTCCGGAGAGTATCGCCATCGCGCGCGGTTAGGTAAATGTGATAATCGCCTGTCTGTTTCGGCTCTGGTGTCCAGGATAACGTAGCGGTGCCAGCATCGAATTTCGCACCCATAGGCAGATCCGACGCGCTAAAGGTCACGGCTGTGCCTTTGGCGGTAACCGTTTTTTCAATTTTCTCTCCGACATATGCAGGAAGTGTTAGCGAATCATTCCCCGTCTTGAACGTGAGCGGGCTGATGGTGGGCTTGTCCGTATCCATGCGGTCGAAATCAATGATGGCGGCACCGGCCAATGGGGTGGCCTGGATGTAAAGCAATCCTTCGCTCTTCACGTCGTTGATCACATAGACCCATTTGCCATCCGTATTTGGAACATACAGCTCCTGCAGGCAGCCACCGCGTTGGGAAAAATCCTCATTACGATAGAAGCTCAGTTTTACCAGAGAATCGCAGCGCACACGCAGTGCGGCTCCCTGCGGGATGCCTCCTGGTGCAACCATGGTGCGCGGACTTTTGCCCACTTCCATCCGCAAGTAGCATGTGCCGTCGGCATCGCGGCGGATTTTCAGCGGGATATCGTTCGGTGAGCCTGGATAAATATCACCCGACTGAGCGTGTGCTGACAAATCCACGAACTGATATTCAAACTGCTGCCCTTCCACTGGAATGTCCTGATAGGTTACTTCCACCGGCGGAAGAACTGTTGCCAGAGCGCGTTCTGCTTTCTTTTTGTCAGGCGCAGCATCGGATGCAGATGCCGGAAGACCAATCCAGAAATCGAAACCGTAATTGTGAAGGCTGTCCAAGTAACGACCGGAACGTGCACGCTCCCGACCGGATGCCGTGGCATCAAACCCTGCCTTGATATAGCGGTTCGACCCCGTCTCCATGTTCATGCCTATCCCTTTGAAATAATAGTAATAGGCAGCACCTCCAAATGAACCACGCCCCCGGGGACTGATGTGATCATAGCGGGCCAGATAATCCGGATGTTTTGGGTCCGTCTCGGAATAGGTAGGGATCCAGGGTATCCCAAATCCCAGATTGTACTTCGCATACAATGCCACGCCTTTTGGCAGGCGGTCGTCCAAAAAGTGGATGGGGGAAACACTGTCCGGTTTGGTGCTAACAGTACCGGCCGCCGGATCAATCTTCGTCTTCTGAAAATCCATGGTCTTGGACATCATCAGCAGGTTGGTGAGATTACCCTCGGCATGGGGCATATCGCGTCCCATTTCGACCAATTGAAGGGTCGGTTCGACCTCCTTGCCCGTCTTATCGTCACGTGTGACCAGTCGGATCTGGTGTTTGATGGAGCCACTACGCCCCCAGTTTGGAGTTGTGGCGTTGACAGTGGTCCATTCCACGGCCTGCTTGTAATCTTGCTCCTCGTCTCCGAGGATCGTGGACGCCAGATAGCCCATGACCGCGTAGGAATGCTGGTTCATGAAGTAGTCATTGCGCTCGATGCAGTTCTTCCGGATGGGGAGAAGGCAGTTTTTCTGTAGCGCATGGATCATTTCCGGAGTCACTGCCAGCCGGGCCTCTTCCGGTGCGGTTGCGCGCAGGATATCCGCAGCGCTACACAGAGTGTAAACGTATTTGCCGATCTTGATATGGCTGTCCGTGAAATATTCGGGAAAGAAACTCTCTTCTGTCCGAGAACCATACCAGTTGATGATCTCGACCGGCAGTTTCCGATATTCTTCTTTGCCAGTGACGAGGTAGAGAATGGTTTGCACCCATGCCAAGTGAGCGTCATGAGCGAAGCCATTGATCCCGCTATCGTTAAAGATTTGTTTGACGAACACGGGTTTACGATTCGGGTCCGCGAAACGCGTGCGACGCATGCCCTCAAAGTAATCCACCCATGGCGATACACCTGCGATCACCTTCTCACGCATGACGGAAAGCGTCGCCGCGTCACAGCTGATGCCGGGATGCACAAAGCCTTGCGGTGAGACTGTTTCCTGCAGCTTTACCGTGCGGTTTGTTAGGATCGTTGGAGCGGGCTCCGCATTCGCAGCGAAGGGCAGGAGCGATGCACCTGTAGAAAGCCAAAATAATCGGAGGGTTTTTTTCATTCAATTTATTCTGATAGTCTGAAATTCCGAGCAGTCCGATGCTCGTGAAAAAGATCTGCACAAGCAGAGAGCTTATTTTCGGGATTCAATGGCTTTTAACAGACTTATGGTATATTCGCGGGCTGCTTCGTCATTGGTCTTCCAATGGCGGCGTGAGGGAGTTGCAGCGTTTTTCAGAGGAGTGTCGGAAAGAAGCTTCACATCGGCGATGTGGAGAATGTTGTCGCCATTGTTAGCCGTGACATTCAGGCGGAAATAGCGATAAGCCGCTGGCTTGGCTAAAACATATTCCATTTCATAAAAGCGCAATGGGAAGAGTTGGTCCGCCCGGGTGTCGAGTGTCACCCAGTTGGTCCCGTCTTTTGAGCCCTGGAACTCCCAATTCCTGGGGTCCCGTTCTGGTTTGACGACGGAACTTGTAATGGTATAGCTCTTGATCAGTGGAGTTTGACCGGCACCAAAATCGTATTGCAGGGCAGCCGCGCGAGTATTGGGCGCAAACCACATAGTGTGCGAGTTTCCGTCGAAGGCACTGCCTGCTGTTTCTTCGCCCACAGTGGCGGTGGCGGTGCCTCCGCAGGAGACATTCCAAGATGGAGCGCTGGGTGTGGCGGAATCTTCTGCAGAGTCCGGACTGGTCCCAGCAGAGTTCTTGGCACTAACAACGTAGCGATAAGTAGTTCCGTTGGTCACTGTTGTGTCCATGAAGCTGCTGGCGGTGATGTCCGAGGCAAGGGAGGTATATGGGCCGCCGCTGGTAGAGCGTTTGATGATGTAGCTGGTGGTGCCGAAAGATGGCTGCCAGCGTAAAGGAACGACTTTGTCTCCGGGTGTAGCAAGGAGGGCGGCCGGTGCGGCAGGGGTGAGGATGGGAGCACCACCATTGCCGCCGGTGATCTCGACATTGCTGAAGGAAGAGGTGTTAAGGGTGCCGTCGGCAGCCGAACACACCACCAAGCCAACATAGACCGTGCGGGGAAGGGGGCCATCAATGCGGCCAACATCCGTCGCGGCCCAGTTGGTGCCATCGGGAGAGACATAGCCCATGATGATATTGCCCATGCGTTCGAGCTTCACCCAATAGGAAGATAAGGATTTGGCTAGAACCTTGTTGCCGTAGTTGGCGCCACCATACACGACAAGGTTTTGCATGTTTTGTTGGAGCTGCCCGTCACTGGTTAGAGCCATCCAGCCGCGGGGAGCATTTTTATCGAGGCTTGTGCGCATCATCACTCCCGCTTTGGCGGATGGGCTGGTATTCTGGATCGATTCCACTTTCGCAATAATGGCGCAGTTGCCGGTCATTTCTTTGTAGGTATAGTGGCAACTGTCTTCAGCCTTCCACATTTCGATGCCACCACCCTGCACTTTCCAGACTCCTTTGGAATAAGATGCACCGCCAGCAGGAAGTGCACCGCCGATTTCAGCGTTGTTGAAGCCCGATGTAATGGAAACGGTAGTAGGAATCTGCGGAGGTAACAATGGAGTGGCCACAGAGCGGTCCACCTCCTTGACGAACATAAAACTCCCCCCGTCCACCGGCATGGTTTCCAGTCTCCGGAGTGTATAAGGAGTCGGAAGCCCTTTACGGATGTTATAGGCTCCATGGATCAAACTAAGCGCCACGTTTCCGCCTCCCCAGCCATGATTGGTACGATCTTCAACGTAATAGGCATCCGTGGTGCCAAACGGAATAAACGGAGTGGGAGTAGGGATGTTGATACGTGCGAAATATTCTCCCGCTGCCAGGAAGCGGTTATCGTAATCGGAGTAGATATCGATCCCTTGCTTCCACAGTGCTTCAGCCAGGGTGAGCAACGAAACCAACTGGCCATGGGCATGTCCTTGATCGCGCAGCGAATCACCGAGCATGCCGATGTCATTGGAACTCCGCAGACCAATGTGCGCAAGCGTACGAGCTTGGGCCACCACGGTTGTGAGCCTCGCGGTATCTTCATTGAAAATCGCCATCAGTCCCAGTGAGGCGAGGGCGAGCCCGCCCTTGTTTGCCGCGCCGAACTGGCTCTCGCCATAAGGATTGCTGGCGGGCATGAGGACGTCGTTGAAATACTTTTTAACTGCGGCCGTATCAGCATTGGTCCAGCCCGGCCAGGTGCCACGCAGAATGTCTGCGCCGCCGACGAAACAAATAACATAATCGCCCAGATCCAGCATTGATTCACGTCCTCCGAACTCGGTGTGGGTGGTGGCCCAGGCGAGCAGAATGTCGTGAGCTTTTTTCGCATAAGCTTCGTCGCCGGTGAAATACCACATCCGCGAAAGATTCCAGATCGCGATCATGTCACCGCGCCAAGGCCAGAGGTTGGCGTTGGGAGCACGCTTCACCTCTTTGAACGGTCCCGCCATTTTATAGGTGAGCTTTGAGCGGCCTTCGTTAGAGAGAGCCTCGAAGCCGCTTTTCCATGGCTCACGTTTGATGTTTGCCTTGAGAGTCTCCAGATCCTGGCGGTTTAGTATCACACCTGGAGATGAGTATCGTGGTTTTGGAAAAACCACGGCCCGGCTGACTTTCTGGGGCTGTAAGCCGGAAGGGGAGTCTGCGACCAGCTCAGATTCGGGAGAGGGCGTCGGATCTAAGTTTTCCGTCGGTGGAGTTTCGGGTTCTGTGGAGCCATTAGTCTCAGCTGGGTCGGTGATCTGGGCGGATTCCGCAGGCTTGGCTGATTCCACCACCACTGGCGCAGTTGGCTGAGCAGCAACGGGTGCTGGAGCTGGCGGTGACGCTTGCTTTCCGAATCCTTCCACTATGGTGATCAATCGCTTCCATACCTGCTGGGGTGACTGGTCGTAACGCATCATTGAGTAGCCGAAGCCCGCACTTGCGAGAAGGACGAGTGCCAACACCCATTTCCCTGCTCCCCCGCCTTTGCGGCGCGGAGACTTTACGGATGCGGAGCCGACTGCAGTCTGGGGGCGTTTAAGCTTGGGCACATTGGCATGTGGATTTGGAGCTGCATTCCTATTAGGGATCTCAGCCGGAGATGGTACGGTGAAGGCCTGCTGGCAACTCGGGCAACTCATGGCATGCCCTGCCCATTCGTCTACAATTTCGAGATTTTGACTACAATGGGGGCAGGAAATTTTCATGATAATATGAGCGGAGGGGGGACAGAGGACGGGTTCGAATGATCTACGGCTGCAGTGGAATCCAATTGGCTTTCTGGATGAACCGGAATGGGGAGATTGAAAGTTTATTTGGGACTGATCACCGCTGTATAGCCGCCGCTCGGCTGAAGATGGAGGGTCAGTGGCGAACTCATGTCGATATCGCGAGTGGTTTCCGCTACGGTTTCGGGTTTGGTGGGATCATCTCCATCGGCAAATTCGTGCAGGCTCCAGTTTTTGTTAGTTGAGCCAAGGAACGAAAGTGGAACTTTCAGTGTAAGTGGGGCATCGCCATTCATTGCAGCGATGTACCAGCGGCTGCCGGAGCGGCGTGCAATGACAATATATTTATCCACTTCTGCAGAAAGGACCATGCTATCATCCCAAACGGTGGGAAGTCCGCGGAAGAATTCGACTCCTGGCTGTCCACGGTAGTTGGCAGGGCTGTCGCACAGGACGAGCAATGGGCTACGATAGACCACGGTCATTGCGAGTTGGCGGACTCGCGTACCAATGACTTGGGCTGGATAAGTGACTTTAAAAGTAGAAGGAGTGCGGTTGACAAAACCTCCCGGGGTGAAGTCCATCGGGCCTAGCAGACCCCGGGTAAACGGAAGGATCAGGGTGTGGCGGGCATCAACTCGGGTGCCGTTAAGCTTGTTGAATTCATTTCCCAGAACGCCTTCTTGGGTAATGAAGTTGGGATAAGTGCGCGCAAGACCGGTAGGCTTGTAAGCGCCGTGGAAGTTGACCATAAGCCGGTGGCGGGCGGCCGATTCCAACACTTTGACGTACCATTGAACAGTTTCCTGGCTGTCACTGTTCATGAAGTCGATCTTTACGCCCACCACGCCGAGTGAGGAAAAGTACTCGAAGGTTTTATCGATTCCCGCGGTCTGGAGATCCAGTGAGTGTCCCCAAACGAAGAGGCGAACATTTTTTTGGCGAGCGTAATCAATGAGTTCGGGTAGATTGATATCGGGAGCACTACGGGTAAAATCGCCTGAAGGGTTATTAGGCCGGGAGTACAGGTTTTTTTTCCAATCCGTCATGTGTTCATACCAGAACCAATCCACAATTTGATAGGGCCAACCCATCTCTGAGGCGAAATCGATGTATTCGCGGTGCGAACGATTGTCTCCCCGGGCCACCGTGCCCTTATATTCAGGTTGGGAGGAATTGAGACCCGTCCACCATGCATCCCATGCACTGATGCCCGGTTTGATCCAAGAGGTATCGGTCACGCGGGAGGGGGTGGCCAGATTGGTTACCAGATCATTGGTCACGAGATCACCCGCATTACGGCCCACCATCAGGACACGCCAGGGGCTGAGCATGGGAACGCGGCCTACAACAGCGCCCCGCTTGTCCTGCCGGGGAGCCAGCTCGACGCGTACGGCGGTTTCACCTGTGCCGGTAAGAAATAGTCCTGCCCAGTCCAGGAGGTCTGACTCAGCCACAGCGACGTAAGCTGAGGGGGTTTTTACAAGAAGAGGAAGAAGGGAGCGGAAAGGTTGGCCAGCGCGACGCTTGTCCGGCGATTGTTGAGCAATGGCGGAAAGTTTGACTTCACTGTAAGTGGCTTCGGCCGAGTCCGATTCACCGCCGGCCCAAGTCCGGTAATCAGAGGGAAAGCGGAATTCAGTAAGCTCGCGTTGAAGTGTGAATTCCCCAAGTCCGGATGATTCAGGTAGATCGTAACGGAAGGCGACTCCATCGTCATAAGCACGCGCGATGAGTGCAAAACTGCGGGCAGGAGACGTTCCTTCCTTAAGCTCGATACGGAGCTCGCGAAAACGATCCAGCTCCGTCCGGCGTTGGCCGAGCGGATTGTCCCACGTGCTGTTTCTAGCGGAAGTCTGGGCATCGGTAATTTTAGCAGCAGGCCCCAGAGTGGTGCCATCCGCAAAAGCCAGACCCAAAACGGAATTGGATAGAAGTGGCTTGCCGTCGAATTCGACCCGGTAACGGAGCCCGCCATCATCCGAAATGATGAGAGTGAGTTTTTTGTCTGGAGAAATGACTCGCTCTTCGACCGCCGACACTAAGCCTCCAAGTAGGAGGGGACTTACAAATAAGGCGTAAAGGAGGCGCATGGGTTTTATTAAGCGTTATGTTAAGAGTCTGAGCACGTATGAGAGCAGGGATATGGCCACAGAGCTTTGCTAATCAAACTCTTGAATTGACCAAAAGCGACAGGCAGCGCTGTCAAGGCGCTGCCTGTCGGAAATTCTCAATACCCAACATTCCTTTCTGATTTATCACCAGAAGGTGAAAATTGATCAAAAAGATGGGATGAGTTGCGTTATCGATCCGCCGATCATGTGGGTTTTAATAAACGCGGAATTCCCACAGCCCTGGTTCGCCCTTCAGGATTGTAAGCCGCAGGTAGCGCACACGGGCGGTTTTTTTATCAACGTGCGGAGAACGCAGTATCACATCGTCGTGTCCGCCGTATGAAGACCAGGTTTTTCCGTCGAGAGAGCTCTCGAGTTTATAGGCATGCCCGGCGGCAGGCTTTACGAAATAGGCTTCGGTGCCGACGATGTCGCGTGCCTCACCGAGGTCGATCTGCCACCAGGGCGAGGTATCGTTACCGTTTGCCATCCAGCGGCTGCCATAGGAATCGTCCGTTGCCAGATCGGGAGCGAAAGTCTCTATCCTTTCGGGGGCCTGAGGCGTGCTGAGCCTGACGTTGAAGTTTGGGCGGACAGAGGAGGCTGTGGCAGTACCGGTCAGCGCAAGATTGGGACGACGCGGTGGGACTTGGCGGATTGCGCCGACGCCTTGGTTCGTCAAGGTCATCGGTTTGATCGTGCCGTCCGCATTGAACGTCATTTTCTGCGCATAGCTTTGGCGGTTGGTGCTGCCACGCCCGTATTCGAGGTGGATGAAATACCAATCATCCGTGCCGGTCGGATTCAAAAAGCTGCCATGACCAGGGCCGTAAATGCCGACAGATGGGTCGGTCTTCGCGATGATTTTTTCTGCCGGCTGTTCCCACGGGCCCGTGATGGAAGTTTTGCTCATCATATACGCATAGGAATAGTTTTCACCTCCACCCAATGTGTAGAGGTAGTAATAGATACCCTTGCGTTTGAAGAATGCGGGACCTTCCGAGTAAGCGGTGTCTCCCGTATTAAGATTGATGATCGGACCATCGGGGCCAGACAGGTCCGGCTTGAGCTTCACCATCCGGCGGCGCGAATAGAACATGTAGTATTGCCCGTCGTCATCGCGAAAGACTTCAGCATCAATTGAGGATCCTTGTGGGATGGGGTAGGGAGTCCAGCCTGAGTCGGGGAAGAAGTCCTTACCATCCAGAGTATGGAAGGGCCCCGTCAGGCTATTGGAAACGGCAGCGGTGATTTTTCCGTCCAACGTCGGGAAAAGATAGTAGCGGCCGTCGTGTTTTACCGGAGCGCTGGGTGCCCAGTATTTGGTATTGAAGTTGGAGGGAAAGATCGAACCTTCAAAGCTCCAGTTGACGAAATCGCGTGACTTCCAGACCACAGGTGTGCCGGACGTTGAGAGGTGCTGGCCCCAACCGTCTGTCGTGGCGTAGCAATAAAAGACGCCGTCGATGTCCACAACGCTGGCATCTGGGACCATGTCCGGGATAAGCGGACGCCCAAACGGAGTCGGCGTGGCGGCAGTGAGAGATGAGATGCTGGAGGCCAGCAGGCCACCCATAAATAGGAAAGGAAGGCGGAGAATCATGGATTTTTGCGGGTAAGAGCTGAGTCGTACTTATAGGTAAAGGAGCGGAAGTCTGCGTAGCCAGCATCCCCGGCATTATTGTAGGAAAACAGTCCGATGCGCTCTCCGCGATAATCCTTCCAACCGAACTGGTAAGGATCGCCCAGCGAAGCGAAAGTCTTGCCATCGATACTGTAAGAGAAACGGCAGAGACCATCCAATCCCCACTCAGAGCGGAGCTTCAGCGTGGCATTCTTATTGAGCGTGGGACCACGCAGGATGGTTTGATTGCGGGCAGTCTCGACTACGAGAGCGCCTTGCTCACGACGCACGGCGATGGTGCCGTAGTCGCGGTTGTAGTGGCAAAGGCCTGCAACCTGACCGTCTGCCATGCCGGCCGGATCCAATTCAACTGTGACCACGTTACGGGCAGTCCGCATGACACGCTGGGTAAGCGTGTTTCCAGCGAATTTAAGGTTATCGTTGCGGAGCGGCTTCCATGCCTTGAGGCGCAGCCAGCCCGACCGTGCGGAAAGTGACCATTTTTCAGCGCGCGGTTGATAATTCCATTCCCACTGGACGCCTAGCTGGGGTCCGGAAAAATCGTCGTCGCTCTGGGGAACGAGGGTGGGGCCGTTTTGAAGTGGTTTGCGCTCGGTCCACACCATGTTGCCAATGCCGTCCGGCCCGACTTTTCCGATCACAGGCCATCCGTCAGTCCAAGTAACAGGAAGGAGGCTGGCTGGACGACCCTCCCAATCGCCATGACCGTGGTGCGTGAAAAACCACCATTCGCCAGATTTACTCTGCACCAGTCCACCCTGATTCGGCTCGTGAACCTCCGGCTGCACGTGACTGAGTTTCCGTTTCTCGGTGTAAGGGCCGGCGATATTCTTGGAGCGCTGCATCATGATGTAGCGTCCGCCGCCTCCCACTTCGCTATAAAAGTGATAATAGGTACCGTTGATTTTGTAGAGCTTGTTGGCCTCGCGTCCGGCCCCTTCGTTGATCACTACGCCTGAATCCGGGATAATATCGCGTCCATCGGCAGTGAGTTTGTAAAGCCAGGTTTTGTAACCGCCTTTGAAATGGGTGCCAACGAAGTAACCCTGACCATCATCATCACAAAAGGGACAGCAATCGTCCCAGCCGCCTTCAGTGGTCATGCGGTGCAAGGGTTCCCAAGGGCCAGCCGCATTCGTGGCGGAGCTCATGAAATATCCTTCTTCGGGAGTGCCGAAGTATACCCAGAACTTGCCCTTATTATAACGGATGGCGCCAGCCCAGATACCTCTACCATATCGGTTCATCCGGTCCCAATTCATCTCCGGGCCGATCTGGGTGATATCCGATACCACGTGGCCGATGATTCGCCAGTTCACCAGATCGCGTGAACGCAGAATGATCATCCCCGGTGAATACTGGAAGGTGGAGGAGATTGCGTAATAATCGTCCCCCACACGGATGCAATCGAGGTCACTGTAGTCAGCAGGCAGGATGGGATTGCGATAGGAACCATTGCCTTGATCTCCCCAGAGAGGCCAGTCTCCCCAGCTCGCTGGAGCCTCTTCAGCGGCGGAAAGGAACGCCATGGTAGATGAGACGATCAGTGCTCCAAAGAGCGAGAGATGGGATTTGGAATACATGGATTTTTTAATAACAGGTTGGTATGCTTGTTCGGTTAAAGAAATGCTAGGGTAGTGGTATGTCACTGCAAGCCATGTTCAGTAGATCGAATCACATGCAGAGGTTCATGGGGTGGCGATGCGGTAAAAGTATTTACCTTGAGTGGCCGAGCCAATGTCAATGATTTGCATGACTCCGCCATTGCCAACGATATTCGATTGCAAGGTCGTCCATGAACCGCTCTGAAGGGTGCTGGAGCGTTCCAGACGATAGATTTTTCCTGAGACGGTTGGAAAGCTCAGGACAATATCATTACCGCTGACGGCGATGTTGTCTACACGCAGCATGCTATTGGAATTATTGGGGTCCGTGCCTGCTGAAAATTCTTGAGCATTAGTCATTCCATCGCCATCGGGATCTGCGCTATCTGCGGCATTGCCACTGTTAACAGTCGTGCCGAAATTCGTGAGGCGCCATTGGTCCTGAAGCGTCATCACGGTGAGTGAAAGCGTGCTGCCGCTGCCGCTGAGGACGTACCCGTAGCCTGATGGCGTCGTGCCTAGGGCGAAATTCCCGGCACTGATGCCGGTGGCACCAGTAATGAGTGGGTAGGTGCCCACGCCACTGAAGTTCCCGAGAGCAGTCAGGTTGATCACGGTCGTGCCGCTTGCGGAAAACGCGCCACTCACTGCAATTTTGTCTGAAGTGGTTGTGCCACCCAGTTCGATGTTCAGAGCCGCCCCGCTGTTAAGCGTGAGTCCGCCAGAAATGGTGAGTGTGCCGGCGATCCCGGATCCTCCACTGCCTGGCGAAATGGCACCGCCACTGGCTACGGTTGTGGAGCGAGCTACCGTTCCGGTTCCCGCCAGCGTGCCTCCATTGTTGACTGCTACGGTTCCGGAATTGCTGTTGAGTGCGCCCGTGATGTTGAGAATGCCGCCATTGATCGTCGTCACACCAGAGTAGGTGTTCGTGGCAGCTAGGGTCAGCGTTCCGACGCCGGTTTTGGTGAGGCTGCCGAGACCGCTGATCGGGGCTGAATAATTAGTAGTCGCGTTGTTACCGCCCACTGTCAGGGCTATGGCGTCGCTACCGTAAGCGTGATTGATTTGATCATAACCGGTCAATACAAGGGAACCGGAGCCACTGATTGCACCAAGTGTTGCTAAGCCAAGTCCTGTCTTGAAGACGATGGGACTATTACCGAATTTCAGGTTTCCGCCCGGTATCACCGATGTGACCACAGTGGCATTTTGGAGCGCCGTGCTGCCATTGACGCCGAGGTAAACACCGCCCTCGCTCGCGGTCGTGTTCTCGTTGATCGTGAGGGTTCCAGAGTAGGTGTTGGCGTTATTTGAAAAGGATACGAACGACGTGATGTAATTTGCTCCCGTGCTGATGCGGGAGTGCTGGACAGTCAGCGCGCCAGAGCCACTCACCAGTCCGTCCAGCGCCAAGCCCTTGTCTTGTTCGGCCGCCGAATTATTGCCAGAGTTGTAGGTCGATCCGAGTATGCCGCCAGAGGCAGAAATCGTAATGGTCCCGCTCAAATGCTGATTGGCATCGTCCGCAAAGATGGAGCCGCCGGCGAGCGTGATCGCATTCGCCGTCGTGCTCACGTTTTGGTTACTGGTGACGCTATAGCCGGGGCGCAGAATCGCACCTGTATTCACTGTTACGGAGCCCCTGCCTAAGTTCGTGTTAGCGCCGTTCGCGCTGGCGATGCCGATCGTGCCGTTACTGATCGTTGTGCCGCCGCTGTAGGTGCTCGTGGTGTTGAGTCCAAGTATTCCGGTGCCGGTTTTCAACAAGGAGAAAAGGCCTGTGCCGTTGTCATTGATGGTGCCAGCGAACGTCGTGTTCGTGTTGAGAGCGCCGACGCTGAGCACCGATGTCGTGGAGCTCGTGTTGTTCACGAATTGCCCGGTTCCAGACAGCGAGCCGAAGTTGAGGGTATTGTTTCCGACGTTGATTCGCACCCGACCGGCATTGGAGTCGTTGAAAACCCATGCAGTGCTGGCGCTGCCAGCATTGGGCGTGTTGAAACTCACGGCAGTGCCATTGTTGATGGTAAGTGTTCCGCTGTAACCGCTGTTATTGCCCAACGTCATTGTGGAAGGAACGCCGCTATTGGTCAGCGTCAAAGCTCCCGAGCCGCTGAGGCTGCCGCTCAAGGTGGTGTTGAAGCCGGCCATCTCGAAATTCGATGGGCTGGAAACCGTGATGTTGTTAGCGAGAGTAAATCCGTTTCCGGCCTTCACGGTACCGCCGTTCAAAGTCACTGTTCCCGTGCTGAACGCGTTCGCATTGTTGAAAGCCAGTGTGCCTGCGGTGACGGTCGTGCCGCCGCTGTAGGTATTTGCCACGGAGAGAGTCACGAGGCCGCTTCCGGTCTTGGAGATGTTTCCGCTCCCGCTGATGACGCCGCTTAGCGAGAGATTCCCCGTATTGGCCGTCAGATTATGCGCGCCGGAGGAAAGCACCACGGGCAGACTGACGGTTTGTGGATACGGGCCATTGTTGGTGACGTTTCCGGTGAGCGTAATGGCGTTTCCTGCAAGCGTGAATGCTCCGGCATTGGCGTTGAACATCAAGTCGGCGAACGAGGTGTTCGCAGGGAAATTGTTCGTGTTTGAGAGTCGCGTCGTACCTGCAAACGCGAAGGTATGGCCTGCTGCGGGAACGGTGTTCCAATTTGCAGTCGTCTGCCAGTTGTCATCCGCGCCACCGCCCACCCAGGTATCCACCTGAGAGCCCACGCCTACGGCGAGTTCGGGAGCTAGTGCCGTGTTACCGGATGCCGTGGTCGCAAAAACCGTGTAGTAATAAACATTGCCCGCAGTGACGGTCGAATCCGAGAAACTCGTGCCGGTGATTCCGCTCTGGATGGTTGTGTAAGGCCCGCCCGACACGGTGGATCTCTGGATCGTGTAGCCCGTCGCATCGGCAAAGGCATTCCAAGTCAGATTCACGGCTCCGCTGCTGAAAGACCCCGCCAGCCCGGACGGCCCCACCAGAGGAGGATCTGGCAGGTTCGGATCGCTCGCGATCACGTAACGCAGTTCCATGGGCGAAGGAGTGGCACCCACACCTGAAAGCGCGCCGGTGGCCGCTGTGAAGATCGACTTAGTGATGGGCGACCAGGTGCTGTTCCTGGAGGTATTTAGATCGTGCTTCCAGAACATCGCGCCGCCGACCGCAGCGTTCCAGTAGCCGAAAATGGAGCGCTTGTTGTCGGGGGAAACTTCCGTTCCGGTGGCGATGGAGTTTCTCGTTCCATCCAGCTTGATACCGTTGAACGTGAGCTGCCAACGATTCTGGTTAAGGTCCATGCGGATTTCCACCGGAGAACCCGTGCCGGTAAGGTAGCCCGTTTGTGTGCTTGTCCACGCCGTGGAATAGGCGGGTACGAAGCTGAAGTTACCGTCATAAAAAATCGTTTCTCCGCCCGTGTCCCGACGAGCGCTGACAACCATGCGGTTCACGGTGCCATTTTGTGTGATCGTAATGAGAATGCCAGGATTGCTTCCCGCAGTTACGGAGGTCGGCACGCCGCCACCCCAGGTCTCGTTGGCGAACCATAGACCAAAGGAAGTCTTTTGGTTCGTGGGCGCGGCGTTCTTCACTTCCCAGAGCCAGCGAACGGTCGAGCCGTTGGCGTTGTCCCAATAAAATGTCGAAGCTGTTTTCGCCGCTGCCGTGGCGGTCAGTGTGGGAGTAAGGGTGTAGCTGGTGTTGCCACTCGCCGTTGCCTCGACTGCTGAGGCGCCGGATTGGCTGACATTGGTCAGCCCTGAAAATCCGCCAGCACCCGCAGTGATGTTGGCGTTGACTGGGAAAGTGTCGTCGCGGTCAAGGAAATCGATTGCTTCCGTCATCTCACTGTCTGTGGCGTCCTGGTGTCCACCGGGGCCGTCGTAGAGAAAACAAATCTGGCCTTGCGGCTCAAACGCGCAGTGGAAAGCTTCAATGAAGTAGTCTTCCCGGTAATCACCGTAACGGCTGAGGATATACGAACGCAGCTTGTTCGCCTTGGCCGTGGTGTGGATGGAATTGTGGAGAGAGTTGTTGGTTATGTAATAGAAGAGAAATGGCTGATCCGAGTAATCAAAGTATTCATCTGATTGGCCGCTGGTATTCGGAATGTAGTCGGGAGTGACTTCATTAAGGCGTGGAAGTGCAAATCCCGATGAGGGCGCCGTGCCATGGATCACTTCCGAATGATAAAATGCGAGCCCGCTCGCCGTCCGGGCTCCACCCGATTTCCCGGAGGTGTAAACCCGGCGGGAATCGATGTTGAACAATTCCTTTGCGCGATAGAGTGCAAGGAGCGCTGCACCGTAACGGTTGGTCGAATTGGCACCGTTGCCGACATTTCGCGGCGAGATCCAGATGATGTTTTTATTATCAGACGCGGTTTGAAGCACCACCCCGGTCGAGGGATCGGAAGTAATGTACACCATCACACCGTATGGTTTGGTCCCGTCATAGCTGGGTGGGACGTAGACGTCGTAAGGCCAGGTATTGAGATCGAGATCGTAATTCACCACTGCAGGCCACGTGCGATTGATCACACTGGTGTTCTGAAGGGCTCCCAGCGTGATGTTGCTTTTAAGTCCCGTCCCAATCGGTGAAGGAGCGGCAATCAAAGCGGGACAGGCGACCAAGATCGCGAGCCCGGCCAAGATCCGCCCGAGACGGCAAATGAAAGATACTGACGAGACCATAAGTGTGTGGGGATTATGTGATGGTGGTGACTAAACTCAGGATCGCCGGGGGAAGAATCCTTTGCGTCAAAGCACATTATCGATCGGCTTTTCACAATGATAAGCCGATTTTTTATGGATCACTTCGTCGGGTTTTACGAAATGCCGGGTAGGATGATGAAAATTACCGGGTAGTCGTTTCTTTGGGTGCCTGGAGGAACTGCGCCTTAGTGAGACGGATTGATTGGCCGGGTGCAAGCTTCAGATTGAGGACTCCCCCCGCATAGCGGAATTTTGCAATGCCGCCTTTGACACTGCGGACAGTGGCGCTGGAGAGTTGGCCTTCTTTCCAACTCATATCGATGGTGAAACCTCCCCGTGCCCGCAGGCCGTGGATCTCACCCGTTGCCCACTCGGCAGGGAGTGCAGGCAGTAAATCGACATAGTAGCGGTCTTCCTTGGGAGCGTCCGCATCGACATATCTGTCCTGGGATTGGAGCAACAATTCATTTACGCCGGATACGAAGCCGAAATTACCATCAATCTGGAACGGCGGGTGAGCATCGAAGAGGTTCGGATAAGTTCCACCGGCGCCCTGCATCACGGTTTTGAGCTCCTCGGTATAGCGGAGTTGGTTGCTCATGAGTTTGAGCGCGTGATCCCCGTCACGGAGACGAGCCCAAAAATTGATTTTCCAAGCAAGTGACCAACCGGTGCCATCATCGCCACGTTGCTGCAGGGTAACTTTGGCGGCTTCAGCCAGTTTTGGAGAGGTGAGAGGATTGATCTCGTGGCCCGGGTGCAACGCGAAAAGATGGGAAACGTGGCGGTGCTGATCCTTGGGATTGTCCCAATCTTCTCCCCATTCCATGAGTTGGCCGTGTTTTCCAATCTGGAGGGGCCGCATGCGGTCACGGGTGGCTTCCACTTTTTTACGGAAGTCTTCGTCGTTTCCAAGAACGGCGGCGGCTTGTGCGGTGTTGGTGAGGAGATCCCAGACAATGGATTTTTCCATGGTGGCACCTTCACAAATGGAGCCGCGGACGCCTTGGTCAGAAACGAAAGTGTTTTCCGGGGAGCTCGATGGAGAAGTGATCAGTTTTCCATCCTTTCCTTCCACGAGCTGGCTCATCCAGAATTCCGCAGCACCCTTAAGGGTGGGATAGACGGAGCGCAGGTATTCCTTGTCGCGGGTGAAGGCGTAGTGTTCCCACAGGTGTTGGCACATCCAACCGCTGCCGCCGAACCAGACGCCCCAAGGGAGAGCCGCGCCAGGGGATGTCCAGCTCCAGCCATTGGTGGTGTAAGCGACAACCCAGCCGGGGGTATTCGGTCCAAAATAAGCGCGGGCAGTTTTTCCACCGGGTTTCACCAGATTGGCCGTCATGCGCAGCATGGGATCATGCATTTCAGAAAGATTGGCCGTCTCGACAGGCCAATAGTTCATCTGATAGTTGATGTTGGATTTGTAATCGCACTTCCATGGAAGGTTCAGGCCATCACCCCAGATCCCTTGGGAGTTCGAGGGAAGAGGATTGTCGGGACGGCTGGAAGAGATGAGCAAATAGCGGCCGTATTGATAAAAGAGCGCAGCGAAGGCTGGATCAGGCTTATCATGATAGCTTGCGAGGCGCTTGTCGGTGGGCGTTTCGGTATCCTGTTTGCCGAGATCGATCGAAAGCCGATTGAAATACTTCGCATGGTTCTCGATGTGAGCCGTACGAAGATCAGTGTAGGATTTCGCGGATGCAGCTTCGATGTATTTGGACGCCAGCGAGAGATCTCCACCCTTGTAGCCGCTGTCATAGTCCAGCTTGAAGGTGGTGGCGCAGGCGAGCAGGATGGTGACATCATCGGCTTTTTCCACACGCAGGGTGCCGTCGGAATTTCCAGTGATGGTGCCGCCCTTGGCAAGTACCCGGGCATGCACCTCATATCCCAGAGTATCGCCGGTAGTACCGGTCATCACCAAGGTATTGGGGGCAACGAAACGTGTGGTTGACCGCTCAACGCGATTGAGAGCCAGATTGAAGGTAACCATGCCCTTTTGGTCGGACACAACTCGTTGGACGATCACATTATCTGCTGCGCTGGCGAAGGCCTGGCGGTGGAAGGTTGTTTTACCGGAGCGGAAGGAAACGCCCGCCAGTGCCTGGGCCAAATCAAGATCCCGCCGATATTCTGAGATATTCTTGTCAGGCAGTTCAAAGTTGATCAGCAGATCGCCCAAGGTCTGGTATGAGCTGTTGTAGGGAGCCGGGCTGTTGAAGCGTGCGTTTGCGAAACGGGTGGCTTCGTCATATTTGCCTTCCCGAATCAGACGGCGAAGTTCTGGCAAATCCTTCCAAGCGTCCTTGCGATCGGCATCCGGTTGGGGGTTGCCCGACCACACCGTCACATCATTGAGCTGGAGACGTTCTTTTTCCGGCTGGCCGAAGACCATGGCACCAAAGCGGCCATTGCCGATAGGCAGCGCCTTGATCCATGCGTCGGCAGGTTCGCGATACCAAAGCAACGCATTGGATTCATTTCCCGCCATGGAAAGTGGAGTGAGGGCAAAGGATATCCCCAGAGCAGTGGATAGGATGCTGGTGAGAAAACGTGGGATCATGAGGTTGTGATGAACGAAGAGGGTGGGTAAGCTACAGCCTGGCTAAGTAAAAACGAGTCGTAAACCTACGCGGGCACATAAGCTGACCTTTCGTGGATGGAAATGATTCCAAAATAAATGGATATCATTCACCAGGATGAAAAGCTCAAGCTGCAGAACTGCGCGCGGAGCATGAGAGGGGAAAAAGCATTTCGCAACCGCCCCCCGGAAGGAGAGGGTGGTTGCGTGTGAGAAATGCTTTCCGTGAAGGCTTCTTAGTGTCCGCGGGACGGATCGATAACGATATCTGTATTTCCGCCCGTGAGTTTCGGCCAAGCGAAGGAATAGATCGTGATCAAAATGAAGCACACCAGAGGCACGATGAATGCCACGGACATGCCATGAAGGTCACCGATATGTCCCATGAACTTCGGCATGATGGCACCACCCATGATTGCCATGACGATGAAGGAAGAAGCGTTCTTTGCCCGTGAACCCAGACCATGGATGCCCAGCGAGAAGATCGTGGGAAACATGATGGACATGAAGAAGTAAGTAAGGAACAGAGCGATGGCAGATGCCCAGCCAAGCTTCATGAAAACGGTCAAACTGCAGAGTGCTGCTGCGATAGCGAAGACGCCGAGAATTTTATAGGGTGGGAATTTTTTCATGAGGCCTGCCCCGATGAAACGGCCAGCCAAAAAGAAGCCGAATCCGACGGCGGCCAGCGTAGAGGCACTTTTGTCCGTCAAGCCAAGGATACCATTTTTGTGGATCTCGAACCAGTCCACAAACATTCCGCTTTTCCAGGATTCGGGCACTGCCGGGATTTGGGAAGTCATGTAGTTGATGAAATAGGCAAAGATACCGCACTGCGCGGCTACATAAAAGAATTGAGCAAGAGTTGCTCCTGTAAAGTGCGGCTGTGCCCAGATGCTGTGGCCAGTCATTTTTTGGCCTTTCACGGCAAATACTGTAGCTCCCACCAAGAATAAAACCGTCGCAGAATAAAGCAGGGCATGAGAATCCGTCATTCCCAGCTTGGCCGAAATGGAGGGGATGGCGACGATAGCAGATATAATCATGCCGACGGCTACGGAAAGCATGAGAATATTGAGCAGCAACAGACCTGAGCCAATCTTGCTTTTGCCGGCTGCAATCGGCTGTTCCAGGTCAGCCGTGTCATCAAGATGGAATTCATCTTCCGATTGGATGTCCGGCAGCTTTGCAAAGAAGAAAACCACGCTGAGCAAAAGGACGGCGACTCCGATAATGGCATACGGAATCCACAAAGTCTCAGCGCCGGTGCTTTCTCCTGCAGCATTCTGGCTGTAGAAAAACTTTGCACCTACGATGGGTCCCAGAATCCAGCCAATGCCATTGCAGGATTGAGAAAGGTTGATACGGGTGGCGGCATACTCCTTGGGTCCCAGCACAGTGGAGTAGGGATTCGCGACCGTTTCCAAGAAAGTGAGACCGGAGGCGATGATACAAACTCCCAGCAGGAAGGCAGGGAAGGTAGCGATCTTCGTAGCGGGAATGAACCAAAAGCCGCCCAGAGCGACCATCAACAAACCGAAAATAATTCCGCCTTTGTAACCAAATTTATTGGCCAGCCAACCAGCAGGCACCGCCATGAGGAAATAACCCAGATAATGAGCGAACTGAACCCATGCGGACTGAGCCAGTGTAAGTCCAAGCTCTTGCTGGAAATGCTTGTCCATCACATCGATCATCCCGTTGCAGAAGCCCCAGAGGAAAAAGAGTGAAGTAATAAGGATGAAGGGGACCAATAGGTTCCTTCCATCCGCCATCGTGAAGAGCCCCTTTCGCGGGCTTTGTGTGTCAGGTGTGGATTGGGTTCTCATAAATTTTACAAATCGATCATCGCCTTGATCATGCGAAATTCTGCATGGCTCATTTGGAAGAAATTCCCATCATTACGCGCCGCCAAATGATGATCTTCCAAACCAAAAATGGAAATCTCCAGTCCTGTCTTGCCGAATGTTCGGTATTTCATGGGTTGAATGGGCCGAACCCATTAAATTCAAGGACTTCAGCGACCATGGATCCTTTCAGGATAATCAGATTTTAGAATGGCTATGCACCGCATCTTAATGTCTATCATTGACCTGTGAGTGAGAATCTGCTCCTTGATCCAAAACAACCTGATTTCATTTCGACTCAAGTTCTTGAGACGCGGTACTATTATTTTGACCAAGAAGCCACCGAAGGAGATCTCTGCATCATCTGTGGAGGACGGGAGCGCATACGAACGGATTACGCGATTGATCGGAAGAATTTCCCTTATTTTGCCATCGAGTACGTAGCGGAAGGGAAGGGGAGCCTTTCTTTGGCTGGAATGGATTACGAACTTTCTGCGGGTATGGCGTTTGCCTATGCGGCGGGGATGGAGCATTCGATCCGGTGTAATCCGGATAGGCCCATGTTGAAGTATTACGTTACCTTTACCGGGAAAGGTGCGGGAAAACTCCTGTCCGAATGTGTGCTGGGCGATTGGAAGGTCGTTCAACTTTCCCTGCCTCACGAAATCTCGGAGGTGTTTGAGCTCATGCAGCGTGAAGGTGGAGGGGAGGGGAAACTCGGCCATAAAATGTGTGCCACTCTTCTGGACTTGCTGGCTACCAAGATCACCCAGCATGCCGCTCCATATGGAACCATGGAATTGCGCGCTTCAGAAACGTATCAGCGTGCGAAAAGAATGATCCACGAACATTTTCTTACCATCAAATCAGCACAGGAGGCTGCAGATTTATGTCACATCAATCACTCTTACTTATCACGCCTTTTCCAGAGGTATTCGGATATCACCCCATATCGGTTGATCATGAAGTTAAAGATGAATCGGGCAGCTGAAATTCTTGTGAATCAACAGATGCTGGTGAAGGAAGTGGCGGATGAGCTGGGATTCTCGGATCCCTATCATTTTTCTCATGCTTTCAAACGAGTTTATGGAGTATCCCCGGAGCACTTTGCCAGGTATCGTTCAAAAACGGCATAAATCTCATTTTCGAATCGGTTTCAGGCATTTTTTGTCATTGAAAACTCCATCCGTTCCGACACCTTCCTGCCATGAATTTCGGGCATCTGGTGAAGTATGCGGCTTTCTCTTCCATGGCATTGTCATTCGCTTCCTGTTCGTTGGTGAAAACGAAGTTCCTCACGAAGAGTGAGGATCCGAAGGTCTCTGAACTTGCCCCCCTGAAAGGAAAGCCGAGCGCGGATTACAGTGCCCTGCAGGGCGGCTGGGAAGTGGAGGGCAGTCGTAAGGCCGGGCAACTGCTTTCTGAGGCAAAGATGCTTCACTTCAAGGAAAACCGCCACTGGGTAGGCAGTGACCGCAGCTTCCAACTCTTCGCGCTGGATGCCACACGAAGCCCCAAGGCGATCGATTTCTACGATGGCAAATCTCCTGTCATCAAAGGAATCTACGAAATCAAGGGTTCCCAGTTCATTCTCTGTATGGCTGCTCCCGGTCAGCCAAGACCGCTGAAATTGGAAGCTGCCAATGGTGCGACGCTAACAAAATCGCAGAAGAAGTCCCCGTACTGAAAGTGGTGTTGGCAATGCATCGTTACACCTCCAAGTCGTAATGAGGTATCTATCATTGATAGAAGAGATCATACGTTAGTATCGCTGCCGCTGCCGCGGCCAAGAGGAAGTTTCTTAAAATCCCAATTCTGGAAGGACTTTCTCCTGTACCAGATGCCAATCGATGGATGCGCCTGGGAGGGAGCGGAACATCACAAGAATCGGTTCATCCCCACTGAGGCCGATGGTGATACGGCGGCTGCTGGTACGCAGCCAGAAATCAAGGGGTGAGGCGAACTGGCGTTTTCCATCGTCAAAAAACCACATGGCTTGGGCGGTTTGATCACCTTTGGCCATGATGGCCAGAACAGCTTCACCTTTACTGGTGAAGACGGTTTTTTTTTGAGTGATCTTCCAGCCTGCTCCAGAAAAGCAATAACTGGGATCATGGACAGCGTGGCGGTCATTAGTACCGTCAATGACAGTCATGATCATGGTACCCCCACCACGAACAGCCACGAGTTGCTGGATGGCGGTTGCTTTTCCCAGAAAGTCCACATCCGCCTGATCCAGATCCAGCGTCTTGGCTCGAAAGCAATTGCCCTGAGTGGGAAGATTCTTCAGTCGTCTCTCTGCATTGGGCAGAGGAATCATCGGCCATATGAAGGTGAGGATGACGAGAATGACCAATACGGCCCAAAGGAGTTTCCGCTTCATGGGTGGGTAGGGGAGGAGAATGGCGGGTGATCTTTGCGCCAGCGGTTCACAATGATGAAGAGGGCGGAAAAAACGAGAGCTGCTAGAGGTCGTTCCCAGCCACTTAGGCCACCATTCCAGAAATGGCTGATGAGCCAGCCAGTGGCGGGAATCCAGGTTGCAGCAGCTGCAACACATATGGTGCTGGTCCACCCCACACTGAAGAGGCCTGTAATGGCAAAGGAAAGGGAAATACTATCAAAGACGCGCATGTTGCAGAGGGCTCCCAGGCACCCTGCCGCAAGTGCGGCGGCAAGCCACCACGCAGTCTCCTGCTCATGACGCCGTGGGCTGGTGAAACGAGCATACGCTTGCACCGCCACGCAAATGATGAAAGCGATCCACGCGCCGCGGGCATAAAGATCAACACGCCATGCTTCAAGGATAGAGGGCATCGCACGCGCAAGGGTAACCACACAAACTGTGATCGGCAGGGCGATACCTACTCCGGTCTTTTGGTCAGGAGTTGGCTGGGCGCTGCTCATGTGTGAGTGATCCGGACTTTTCGCCTCGTGCGGCCATCCAGCATATAACAGATGCCCTTTGTCATGAAAATGACCAGCACAAGTATCAGCAATCCCATCATGCCATGCAGGGTTCCGCTGGCGATTTCCGTGCCACATGAAAGTGCAATGGCTGAGAGAATGATGATCCGCACCACATTCGCAAACCAGGCGATGATTGGGAGAATCAACAATAGCCAAAGGAAACGGCGGCCGGAGCGGATTTCGTAAGCGCCGGAGGCCACGCCTGTTAGCAGTGTAAGCTGGAGTAAATTCCAGCCTGCACAGGCAGCTTCAATTTCCACAGGCACGCCGAGGATGATCATGCTGGTTCCTTCCCGTTGCACCGGCAGGGCCAGCGCATGAAAGACCTGCTCACCTATCACAGCGGCGGAATTTCGGCACCACCACCCAATCTGTGGCCACTCCAGCACAAGCCATGGAAAGGAAAGCAATAGAATGCAGGCCAGTCTGCCACGACCAGGCTCCCGTGTGAAATGGTGGGTCATCCATGTATAGGCAAGGCCCGTCCAGGCGAAGGAAAGCGCAGTAACAGACCCCGCTGCCCAACCGATCAGGAAAACCAGCAATGAGAATGCTCCCAGGATTTTTTCCCGGACCATGAGTCCGCCGCCAGCCGTCCACGGCATTCCCAGAAGAATGGTGGCTGGAATGCCCAGCGCCAGTGGCAGGGTGTCGGCCATGGATGTCGTCCATTTCAGGTCACGCATCCATACCGCCACCGCAGACAGCAGCAGCAATGCCCCAAACAGCCAGGCGGATTGCGTTTTCGGCATCGGATTACTTTTGGTTTTCCATTTCCGCGATCTTCAGAAGATTTTCACGGAATTTGGGAACTTCAGGAAAGCGTTTCGCCAACTCTGTCGTCCACTTGCGGGCATCCACGTAATTTCCAGCAGCGAAGGCTTCTTTCGAAAGAAAGATCATTGCATCTACGGAACTGGTTCCCAACTCCTGATAAATCTTCGTTGTCTCTGCCCGGTTGCCTTCGGCCAAGGCGGCGCGGGCGAGGATTTCTTTGCCTTGAATGCCTGCAGCCAGATCTGCGTGATCTGTTACCAGCTTGCGGGCACCTGCAGAGTCACCCTTTTCAAGGGAGATCATGGCGAGTGACCATGCTGCGCGGCCCGCTTGCTCGGTTTGGGTTCCGGCTACCTTTTGCAGAAATACTATCCCGGAATCCACAGCACCTGTGGCGATCTGGAGTTCGCCCAGCAGCAGATCGGATGACGTGCAGCGATTGCTGCGTGCCTCCAGCCAGGTGCGTGCAGCTTCCTTGCCTCTACGGCTTTGCAGGGATTTTGCGTAGCCATATTCCAGCCAGTCTGGAGTGGGTGCAGCAGGAGCGAATGCGCCATCATCGCCCAGAATGAGAGCTGCTCCCGGCCATCCGGAAGTGAGCAATGAACCGATCAAAGCATCAGGCTTGGCCAGAAAAGTGGCAAATGCAGCAGATTCTTCATCTTGGGTTTGATTGGTTGCCCATTTGGAGAATTGCTTGAGGAATGGATGCTCGGTGTCTGCGATGGACGCGAGTGTTTTTCCGGCAAAGGCCTCCTTGGGATTTCCTCCATTGCGGGCCAGCAGGCAGGCGAGGATGCGCTCCCGGAGTTGGGGTCGCATGCGATCTGCCTCGGCAGGGAAGCCAGCCGTCAGTGTGTTTTGCGCATCCTGCAGCTTGCCGTCCTTGATCTGTTGGAAAATATTCAGCCAGGCGACTTCCGCCCGTTTGTTGGCATCTGCTTCCAGTAGCCCAGCTTCCAATTCCGGTGTTGTGAAACTGTTTTCCGGAATGGAGGAAAGCGCAGCCGCCACTTTCTTCCATGATGGCTGGCGGATTTCCGGCAGAGCTTGAGATAGAGGGATGCCTGCGAGACGGGACCAGAACCATGCCTTGAAGGCATACACTCCCAGAGAGGTTTCCTCGGCAGTTTCACGCCAGGTTTCCGCAGCTGCGGAGAAATCACCACCTCTGATATAGAACGTGGCCAGTCCATCCCGGTAGAGGGGATTCTTTTTATCAGACAAAACGGCTGCCACATAGTCCAGGCGGGCATCGGCGCGGCGGCCTGCGGTTTCCTCGATCTGGGCGCGGAAGGAAAGCAGCTCTGCATTGCGTGGATCCGCTTTCAGTCCCTGATCAATGTATTCCATGGCTTTCCATGGCTGATCTGCTTTTAAAAGGGCGAGACGGGCCAGACGCATGGCCTCTTCCCTGCCATTGAGCTGTGCTTGCTCCAGAAGCTCCGCAGCCTTCTGGCGTTCGTTTTCCGCCAGCGTTTTATCAACGTGGAGAAGGAACCATTGATTGGCCATCTGGGTATCCTTTTCCCACATCTTGCGCAAGGTTTCGTATTCATCCCAGTTTCGAAGCTGGATGGCTTCGCGGGCGATCTGGAGGGCTGCTTTTTCGCGAAGTTCTGCGGGCAGCCATTCGGGATTATCCGTGTTTAGAGCCTTGCGAATCATGGCGACGTCACGGATTTCCACGCCCCTTTCGAGTTCGATGCGGCGGACTGCCTGTTCCTTGCTCTCACGTTCCTTGGGATCGGCAATACCATTCAATGCGGACCGGGCTGAGTTGAAATCACCATTTTCCAGATCTTCCTGGATCTGATTGCGGGCGATGAGCTGCTGACGCTCAATGGCATGCTTCCGCCAAAGGTAAACAGCACCACCTGTTCCTCCAAGGAAAACAGTGCCTATCAGAATATACAGCAGGGGGCGCGACATACGGTTATCTACAAAACGGGGGAGTTTAAGGGAACTGAAATTCTTATAAACCTTAGAGGATAGTATGAAACAGGCAGAGATGTCTCCGGGAGAAACATCCCTGCCTAAGCATTCCTGGGAGTTTTCTAGTAGCGGTTGCGACGGCGACGCGTACCGAAAAGGGCCACCCCGGCAAGGACGGAGCCCATCGCAAGGGATGGCTCGGGAGCGCTAAGGCGGACCAGGTGTTCGACGTTCTTACGGCCAATTTCCACTGCGAAGACGAGGTCATTGTAATCCTTGTCACCGCCTTTTAAAACATCTTCGAAGCCGATGATCAGATAGGCGGAACCGTTCTGGGCCAAGCTGACAGCATGGACGATACCGTCGCTGTTCGCGGTTTGAGTGGTGGAGAAAAACTGTTTGCCTCCGGTGGCGCCATTGGCGATGAGGAAAAAGTCCAGAGAGGTGCCACTAGTGAAGCTGCCCAGATCGACGAAGTCTCCAGCCAGCAGGGGAGCGGATGAGGAACGGGTGGTGGTACCATTGCCACCATAACCGGTATTTGCGGAAGCGTCTGGAAAAATGAGCGACGCATCTGCACTCAGAGGGGTGCCACCCGTGGTGGAAAAGCCGAGGGAGTTGCGGTATCCGGCGCCTTCGCCCAGGAAATAAACGCGGATGTTTGAGTCATAACCGAGGACTAGTTTGCCCGGATCCAGAGAGATCGAGGAAAGGTCGTTGACGGAAGAGCTTTCCGATAGATTGAGATTGATAGCCTCCAGCATGCCGGGCAGGATATTGCTTTGGAAATTGGCGGATGAGGCATCCGATCCAGCAACCTTTACGGTATCAATGATATCCAATGCATAGGGACGGGCAGCGGATTGGATGGGGCTTTGGCTCTGTGCCAGCGTGAGGGTGGAGCTGACTGCCAGGGTGAGGGCGGCGAGATAGACTTTGTTTTTCACGGGAGCATTCAAAACACTTTTCCGCTAACGGCATCAATGGGAAAACGCCTTCCCTACGTCATCACGTGGGAAGGAGGAAAAGTTCTAACGAACTAGAAAAAACGTTTATCGTGAAGGATTCAGGAGAGCCTGCTGCTGAAATCCTGATAGGTGAATTCCCGGAGAATTTCCAAGCTACCATCCTCATGCTGGAGGGCGATGGAGGGATGTTTCACGCCATTGAAGATAGTGGTTTTCACCATGGTGTAGTGAGCCATGTCATCAAAGATGAGCGTATCCCCCACCTGAAGTTCTCGAAGGAAAGTGAAGTCTCCTATGACGTCTCCAGCCAGGCAGGTAGGCCCGCCGAGACGGTAAGTGTAAGGGGAAGGAGCGTCATCAGGATCTCCAGCCAGATGATAGTTTTCGCCCGCGAATACCACGGCTGGCTTGCCATCAGAGGGAGAGGCATCCACCAGATAAACATCCGGCCGATACGGCATCTCTAGTACATCCGGCATGTGGGCGGTTGCGGAGATGCTCAGGATGGCCAGCTTGTGTCCTGCGGATTCAAAAACATCCATCACCGTGGCGCGAAGTACGCCAGTGTGGATGGCAACCGCCTCCCCCGGTTCCAGCCAGACTTCCACGCCGTATTTCCCACGTGTCTCCTTCACCAGCCGCACCAGTCGTTCACGATCATAGAAAGGCTTGGTGATCCAGTGCCCCCCGCCCATGTTCAAATAAGTGAATTGCTCCGAACGCAGGAGATAACCGAATTTTTCCTCCACCGCAGCAAGAGTAGTTTCCAGGTCGTCGGAGTCCTGTTCACAGAGCGTGTGGAAGTGCAGGCCGGAAAGGCCTGTCAGATCCGCATCCTTCAGTTGATCCGCTGTGATGCCCAGACGGGAGCCGGGAATGCAGGGATCATAGATCGCCGTTTCACCGGTCGAACATTGTGGGTTCACCCGCAGGCCGCACCGCAACTGGCCACTCCGAAAGCGTGGATGCGCCATCACCTGCTCGCGAAAGCGGTACCACTGCGAGAGGGAATTGAAATCCAGGTGATCCGTGAATTTGCAAAGCTCCGTGATGTCCTGCTCATCATAAGCAGGGGAATAGGTGATCACATGCTTTTGGAAATGTTCGTGAGCGAGCAGTCCCTCCCATAAGCCGGAGGCACAGCAGCCATCCAGATCTTCACGGAGATAAGGGAATGCCTTCCAGCAGGAAAAGCCTTTCAAGGCCAGCACCAGCTTGCAACCGGCGGCTTCCTTTACTTCACGCAGGATGGCGGTGTTTCGTTTGAGGGCAGAAATGGAAATGACGAACATGTTGCTGCTCCGAATGAGAGGCCAAACGGGGAATCAATCCAGAAACAAAAACGTCACCTTCGTCTGCGGGCCTGTTCTGTGCCAAAGACAGTGCTATCCCAGCTCAGAACGATTTCCGCAGATGGGAAGGAAGGATGTTCAACTGCTCCCGATACTTTGCCACGGTGCGCCGGGCCACTTTCAGGCCTTGTTCTGCCAGTGCCTTTGCCAAGGCGTCATCCGAGAGTGGCTTGGAGGCATTTTCAGCGGCCACCAGTTGCTGGATTGCTTCGCGAACGCCGGCGTTGGAGACCTCGGTGCCGTCCGATGTTTGATAACCGGTGGCGAAAAAGGCCCGCATTTCCATTAGTCCCTGTGGCGTAAGAACGTATTTGCCTGCCACAGCACGGGAGACAGTGGTGGCATGAAGGCTCAGTTCGTCAGCGATGTCATTCATGGTCAGGGGACGCAGATGGCGTGGCCCTTTGGTGAAAAACATGGGTTGGTGTTCGATCAGCTTGTGGGCGATGGCAAGGATGGTTTCCTGGCGCAGTGATATGGAGCGGATGAGGCTGCGGCCATCACGGATTTGATCGCGCAGGAACTGGCGGGCTTTGGAATCTGTGCCATTCTTGCCAATCATGTCCTTGTAGAAATCATTGATCCTCAAACTGGGCAGATGTTCTCCGGTGAGACGGGCATACCAGTGGCCTTCATCGTCCTTTTCGATGATCACATCCGGCAGGATGTAAGGATTTCCTGTTGGGTCGAAATCCCCCCCTGGATTCGGCGTGAGACGACCGATTTTTCCCGCTGCTTCAGCGATGCGTTCCATGCTGGTGCCTAGGGCGCGGGCGATGATGGGGTGCCGTTTGCGGGCCAAATCTTCCAGGTGATCGCGCACGATCTTGTATTCGATCGTTTCAGTTCCCGTGTGACGTTCCAATTGGAGCAAAAGGGATTCCTGGATATTGGAAGCTCCCACGCCAGCCGGATCGAAAGATTGGATCAGCTTCAAGGCTTGATTGAGATACTTGGTGGGAAGTCCCATCCGAATGCCCAATTCCTTGGCAGGAAGATCGAGAAATCCCCGCTCGTCCAGATTTCCCAGGATGGCCTGAGCCGCCTCCCGCACTTCAGGATCGATCATCGAAAGATCCAACTGATGCTGGAGATGCTGCTGAAGTGTTTCCGGCGCGACGATGGAGTCGTAAAGGCGTTGACGGCGCTCTTCATCTTCCGCGGTCCACGGGGAGTTTCTTCCCTCCATGATGTTTCGGTCACGCCAGTCATCATCTGTATCATTCAGATAATTCAGGGAATCCGCCTCTTCCGGATCCGGGCCTTCCTCGTCCAGCGAAGGCATCTCCGTGATGTCTTCAAGAACGGGATTGGTTTCCAGAGCTTGGCGCACCAACTGTGAAAGTTCCAAGGTGCTGGCTTGGAGGATTTCCAAGCTTTTCCGCATCTGCGGAGCAAGCGTCTGCTGCTGCGAGAGGGATTGATGAAGATAGACGTCCGACATATCGGGCAAGTGAGTTGCCGGGGACAAGCCTAAGACGCTGGGATTAAAAGCGAAGCAAAATATGTGCCATTTGGTGTAATTTTTAGTTTTGCACTAAACACCTATTGATGCTAGGCGGCCTAGAATCAACATTTTGTGTCGATGGCAAATAATGGAAAAAACACACAATGTGAATTTTCATGCAAAATGCTGCAAATCCCATGCATTTTGAAATTACTTTTGCTCATTTTCATGGTGATCAAAACTCACCCTGAATCCTTGATTGGGAAGAGATGCGGTTTTGATCATGCTGCCAATGGATAACAGATTGTGGAAATTGCAACTGTGCTCCGAGCACCACCACGATCCGCCTCTGCCGCAGATCCGCCGTTCCGCTGCTTCCCGGGTCATCCACTGCGGGTGGCCCTCGCAATATTCGAAAACGTTTCCGATGGTGTCGTAGAGTCCCCAGGCATTGGGTGGGAAAGATCTCACGGGTGCTGTTAGCACAAAGCCATCTTCCTGTGTATTGTGCCGGTGTGTTTCACCGTTCCACGTATTGGTTAGTTTGGAATCGAAAGTGTTCCCCCAAGGGTAAAGTGTGGATTTCCCGGCACGGGCGGCAGTCTCCCATTCATCGACGGTCGGCAATCTGCCGCCGATCCAGCGGCAATACGCACGCGCGTCCTCTCCGCAGATCTGGGTCACGGGATGATCTGGAAGTTGGGAAGCAGCCGGCCCTGTGGGTCCGAAGGGATGTCGCCAGCAGGCGCCTTCCACCCGCTTCCATTCCCATTCGCCATCGCCTTCTCCGGAAGCCAGGCTCCATCCATTCTTTTCTGCGATGGTTTGGTAACCGGTGGCTTTTACAAATTCCGCGAACTGAGCATTGGTCGTCTCCGCATCGGAAATCAAAAAGCCTTTGGTCTCCAGCTTATGCGGTTTGTTGAGATCATGTGCGGCACTACCCAGCAGATAGACTCCCGCCGGGATGGCGATCAGTCGGTGGCCATTGGGGCCGGCAAGAAGAGCAGATGGCTCCACCGCACCGGCCATAAAGGCGCAGAGAAGAAAGGTGAACCAGGGTTTCATGTTGGTTGGAAAGACGCCCAGGTCTTGGGTGGGCGATAGACGCCACGTCCGATCTCAGGAGTGCTCTTTCACCCATTGTTCCGCAGCAGCCCGCACTTCATCACGGGATTCCCGAGTGTAGGGGATTTCGATAGGACCGTAAACATCGCGGACAATTCCGGTAACAGGATCGCGCTCGACAGTGCGATAGTCGATTTCCTTGGGCAGTTCGTCACCGGATTTGAATTTATCCCAACCATGAGTGGCGGCAGCGGCTTGCAAGCCTTTGACGTAGGCGACCTCCAGACTGGTTTTTAATGCAGGGCCGTATTTTTGATTCCGCATCAGTACCTGCATGACCATCACCAGATCGCGTTGGGCGACTCGGGCCTGGAAGAGATTGTTACGGCGATCCCGAACTTTTTCGGATTCTTCATCCTTCGAGGAATTGCGTTTTTCGCCAATGCCCCAGCCACTGACGATTGGCACCGGGGCGGTGGCGCTCTCCTTTGCCTTGGCAATTTCCTTCACCAGTCTGGCCTCCAGAGTCAGGAGTTCGGGAAGGGCTTCCACGGCATTCGTGTCCAGGATTAGATTGAGAATCAGGGGATTGAGAGTTGCGGGATCGCAACCGTAGCCATCTCCATCGAAGTTTTCCTCGGGGTGTTCATCCTTTTCCGTTTCCACTGCGGGCTTTGAGAAATCGACAGTGGCCAGGCGGACTTTGATGGCTGTGATGAGAGCTTCACGGTTTTCCTGGATGAGTGCCTTATTCGCTTTGGAAAAGCTCGTGCCGTTGAAATCACTGACTTGATAAGCCCGATAAGGGATATCCGATGGCATCACCATTACGTCACAGACCTGACTGTAGGAGCCGGGCTTTGAGATAACTTGATCCAGCAGCGCGCCTCCCAGAAGAGGCTTTGCGGAAGCTTGAAATAAAGGCGCGAGAAACAGGCAAATCATCAAACTCTTCATGCCACCATGGAGCAGATAGGGCATGAGAATGTCAAGAATGCCGCTCTTGTGAAAACGCTAACAATTGTAAGCTGGTCTCTCATAGCAGGCTGCGGAGCGACAGGTGGGAAGATTTTTCAACATTCCCCGCCGCGTCCGCATGACTCCTCGGATAGCAATCCTTGTCAGAATGAGATCAAGAAGTCACCGCGCTTCTATCATCATTCAGGCCGGATTTTTCCAGGAAGTAATCATAGCCACCGGTGTAGCGGGTGACGGTGCCGTTGTTTACGTGCAACGTGGTTTCCGCCAGATTGCGGATGAAGTGCACATCGTGGGAAATGAACACGAGCGTCCCTTCATAATTTTTCAGCGCCTGGACCAGCGAGTCGATGGCGAGGATGTCCAAGTGGGTGGTCGGCTCATCCATCAGGAGGAGATTCGGCGGATCGACGAGGAACTTCACGAGGTTCAGGCGGGATTTTTCACCACCGGAGAGAACTCCGCAGCGTTTTTCCACATCCGCGCGGCGGAAGAGGAAGGAGCCGAGAATGGAGCGCGCTTCTTCTTCCCGGAGTGTGGTGCAGGAGCTAAGGACTTCCTCGAGAACGGTGTTGTTCTCGTTCAGGGCCTCGGAGCGATGCTGGGAGTAGTAGCCGATCTTTGTGGCATAGCCCGGTTCGCGCTTGCCGCCCTGAATCGGGATGGTGCCTGCCAGGATCTTGATCAGCGTGGATTTACCTGCACCATTCGGGCCGACGAGGACGATGCGATCGTTGCGCTCGATCGTGAGATCCAGCCCCTTGTAAATCTGCTTTTCTCCGTAAGCCTGATCCACTTTTGTCAGCTCAATCACCTTCTGATTGGAGCGCGGAGGCTGTGGGAAATTGAACTTGAACGGCTTGCGAGGCGTACGTGGCTTTTCGATGCGCACCAGCTTTTCCAGAGACTTGATCCGGGATTGCACCTGGGAGGCCTTGGATCCCACCTGACGGAAACGGTCAATGAATTCCTGCACATGCTCGATTTCCTTCTGCTGGTTCCGGTAGGCCTGGACCTGCTGATCGTAGCGCTTCTCGCGCTGATCGAGGAAGGAGGTGTAGTTTCCAGTGTAGGTATTGAGTTTCGCTGCATCGGGATCGATCTCCACCACGGTCTCGATGATCGCGTCCATGAAATCCCGGTCATGGGAGATCATCAGGATGGCGCCGGAGTAGTTCAGGAGATAGCGCTGGAGCCAGAGCAGGGAAAGCAGATCCAAGTGGTTCGTCGGCTCGTCCAGCATCAGGAGATCCGGCTCCATGACGAGGAGTTGGGCCAAGTGGGCGCGCATCACCCACCCGCCGGAGTATTCGCGGGCTGGCTTGTTGAAATCCTCCTGCTTGAAGCCGAGGCCGGAGAGAATCTTTTTCGCCTTGGGCTCCAGTTGGTAGCCGTTCATGGCGGTGAACTGGTCCTGTGCAGCGGCAAAGTCCGGGTGGGAGAGATCACCTGTAGCCTCGTGCTCACGGATGGTGCGCAGCAGGCCGATCATCTCGGGCGTGATGCCCATGGAAATTTCCAGAATCGTTTCATCCGTAGGCTCGCCCGCCTCCTGTGGCAGGTAGCCGGTGATGGAATACTCATCGCGCTCAATGCTGCCTTCATCCGGGGAGTCTTCATCCAGAATCATACGGAAAAGGGTGGACTTGCCAGCACCATTCGGGCCGACGAGGGCGACGCGTTCACCCCAGTTGATGGTCATTTCAGCCTCGCGGAGCAGGGTGCGACCACCGAGGGTCTTGGTAAGCTTTTTGATCGTGAGCACGCCGGGGATGTAATGGAGTCCGTGCGGATGGGCAAGGAATTCGGCGGATGCTTGTCAGGAGAAGCCGTCTGAAAGCTATTGACCTTGACGAAATGGGGTTCAGACGGGCTTTATTGCGCATCCTAATTACCTGCATGCGTTTTAAATCAGCTAACACACCACCGATGGCCCGTAGTTTGGGTCAATTCGCGGCACTCACGTCCATCGCGGTTCTGGCCACAGCAGGCTCCTTGCACGCTCAGGATTTCGAGGGCAAGAACATCACCAACGTGGAAGTCCGCTACAATGGACCGAAAACGGTGGATGAGGCCCGCATCCGCAACCTGATGGCCACCAAGGCAGGTGCGCAATACCGGGCAGAGCGTCTGGATAATGACATCAAGTCCCTCTATGAGTCCGGACTGGTGGACGATGTGCGCTTCCTCGCAGAGCCTGTGGGTGATGGCGTGCGCCTCATCGCAGAAGTGAAAACCCGGGATACCATCAATGGTGTGGGCTTTTCCGGAAACTCCACTTTCTCAGATCAGAAGCTGGCGAAGGAAACCAAGCTCAAGAGCGGTGGCGCCCTCAGCGATGAAGCGATCCTTGAGGCCCGCCGGAATATTGAAAAGTATTATCAAGGCTACGGCTATCCGGATGTAACCGTTACCCACCGCATCCAGACTTCCGCCAATGGCACTGGCTCCGATCTCGTCTTTATCATCGATGAAGGCTCGAAGAACGAAGTCCGCCACATCCGCTTCGAAGGAAACAACACCTTCACGGATCCTGAACTCCGCAAGGAGATGAAGGTGAAGGAAAAGGGCTGGTTTTCCTGGCTCACCAAGTCCGGCAAGTTCGAGTCCAATCAGCTCGATACCGATCTGGACGCGATTCTCGATTACTATCGCAGCAAGGGCTACCTCCGCGCCAGCAGCCCAGGCATCCGCCGCGAGCCGGTAGGTGATGGCAAGCGCGTGGACCTGATCATTCCGATCAACGAAGGTGAAAAATACACCGTTGCCGGTGTGGGCTTCGGCAAGATGACCGTCTTCAAGCCCGAAGAACTTTACCCAGGTCTGACTCTCACGGGTGGCCAGGCATATAACTCCAAGAAAATGCGTGCGGACATCACCATGATCCGCAGCTACTACGGCTCCCGTGGTTATGCAGATGCGCTGGTCACTCCAGACATCAGCGATGCCGGCCCGAACAAGGTGAACATCCTCTATCGTGTGACCGAAGGCTCCCGCTTCCGTGTGGGCCGCGTGAACATCGCAGGTAACACCAAGACACAGGACAAGGTGATCCGTCGGGAAATCCCGCTCAAGCCAGGCGATTTCTTCAATAGTGTGGAGCTGGAAACCACCAAGTCCCGTCTGGAAAACCTCCAGTACTTCAGCGATGTGCAGGCTACCGGCACCCCGGCTGGCGGTGGCTATCGTGACGTGGATGTCCTCGTTGAAGAAAAGGCCACCGGCTCTGTGGGCGTAGGCCTCGGCTTCAGCTCAATCGATAGCATTGTGGGCTTCCTTTCCCTGGAACAGACGAATTTCAATCTCTTCAATCCATGGAACTTCACGGGGGGTGGTCAGCGCTTCGGCATGAATCTCCGTCTCGGTTCCGAGCGGTCGGAGTTCAGCCTTACGCTTGTCGAGCCATGGTTCATGGATCGCCAGCTAGCCCTCGGTGGTGAGCTTTACTACAAGCAGTCCTCCTACTTCAGTGATTACTATGATCAGACAAACGTAGGCGCTTCCGTCTTCCTCAGAAAGCCACTTGGCAAGAAAAGTTCGATCAAGGGGGAATACCGTCTGGAGCAAATCGGTATCGATGTGGACAATGATGTGGCTCCCTCCTCCAAGTTTTACAACGAGGATGGAGATTACCTCCGCAGTGCGGTGGCAGTGAACTATCTTTATGATAGCCGTGACAGTACGGCACTGCCTCGCTCCGGCCACAAAATCGACCTCGGTATCTCCCTCTCCGGCGGAGTCTTTGGCGGTGATGTGGATACGGTGAGCTTCTCCGCCCAAGGTCAGAAGTTCTGGAACCTCAAATGGGATACCATTTTCTCCCTCAGCGGTGAGTTGGCATCTGTGGATAGCCTCAATGGCGGCGAGGTGCCGATCTTTGACCGCATGTTCCTCGGTGGTGGCCGGACCCTGCGTGGTTTCGAGTTCCGCGACATCGGGCCTCGTGACACAGGCGCAGGCAACACGGATGAAGTTTACGGCGGCAAGTCCCTGGGCTACGTCACTGGCGAATTCACCGTGCCGATCATCGAGACGATCCGCGCTGCCGTCTTCTACGACACGGGTTTCGTCAACGAAGGCTCATGGGATATCAATCCAAGCGATCTCTACAGCGACGTGGGCTTCGGTGTCCGTCTGAAACTTCCTATCAGCCCGCTGCCACTTGCTCTCGACTATGCGATTCCGGTCTCTTCCCCGGATGCGCAGGCAGACAAAGGCGGTCAGTTCAACTTCTATCTGAACTACACCTATTGATTTGATCGGATAGATTCATTCCACAAAAAGCGGAACCTTGAGAGAGGTTCCGCTTTTTCATTCTATCAGACATGGTGAAAGCTTCCCACGGGGTTGCCCTCATGGATTGAAACCGCAAGAATTTTCAATCCGTGGTTTCTTGCTCTTCCTCATCGGCATAAGGCAGTTCCTCGAGGGATTCCTTATACGCCTTTTCATCAAAGCCGCGTTTTTTGCGCATCACTTCGTCCATCTGTTCACCGAGGCAGATGGCGAGTTGTTTTTTGGATTCATCTGCGGTGAGGCCCAGCTTGATGAGGCGGTCGTAGGTTTTCGCCACATACTTCGTTTGCGGGGAAATGAGTTGCTGTTCGATAGCGGCCAGGAGATCGGCTAAAAGGTCGTCGTTCATAGAGAAGTGATGGGTGGAAGGGGCCCGGCCAGATTCAGCCAAGGGCGATATTCTAATGGGATGGGTGCCTCGAAATGGTGGCGTTTTCCGGTAATGGGGTGTTCGAAGCTGAGCCGCCATGCATGGAGCATCAGGCGGCCCACTTCGTTAGCCGTTTTAGAGGGCTTTCCGTAGATGGAATCTCCCACCAGTGGGGCCCCCTTGTGGTGCATGTGTACGCGGATCTGGTGGGTGCGGCCCGTGTGCAGGTGGCATAGAACCAGCGCGGTAAGGGAAGATGGGTCCACGGATAGGGTTTCATAATCGGTAATGGCGGTCTTGCCCCCCGGAGGGTTGACCACAGCCATTTTCTGGCGATTCACCGGGTGACGCCCGATGTGGGTGAAAACCGTATCCTTTTCCGGCTTGGGGATGCCCTGGGTCACGGCGAGGTAGAGTTTTTCCATCGTGCTGCGCTCGGAAAACTGGGTGACCAGGGATTGGTGGGCTGCATCGGATTTTGCCACCACCAGACAGCCGGAAGTATCCTTGTCCAAACGGTGAACAATGCCGGGCCGCTCCACTCCGCCGATGCCGGAGAGCTTGCCCTTGCAATGGTGCAGCAGGGCATTCACCAGTGTGCCATCGGGATTTCCCGGGGCGGGGTGCACCACCATGCCTGGGGCCTTGTCCAGCACCACCAGGTCGTCGTCTTCATAAAGAATATCGAGAGGGATCTCCTGTGGCTCCGCATCCAGCGGCACGGCCTCTGGAAGAGCAATGGTGATGGAGTCTCCCGTTTTTACGGAATCTCGTGGCTTGGCGGGTTTTCCCGAGACGAGGATGAATTGTTCCCGGATCAGTGCCTGGATACGGGAGCGGGAAAGATCCGGCAACCGCGCGGCCAGATAGGCGTCCAGCCGATCTCCTGTGCTCTCCTCGACAATAATTTCCACGGCGTCAGTGTTTTTCGTGAAGCAGGAAATGGTAAGCACTAAATTCACGCATCTCAGAAAGAGTCTCCTCATCCAGGTAGGAAATGCTGGTGATTCCCATTTCTGAAACGTTAGGGTTCCTCCGATGCAGGATCTGCCGGAAGAGATTGAGGTGTGCTACGCATGTGGGAGCGGGATGAACGTGGCGGCGGTAGGGCCCTTTTCCAATGTGGCCTGCCCGATCTGCGGTGAGCACAACCGCGTGAAGCGGGTGCTGGGCCCCTACGTGCTGGAAAGGCGGCACTCACTTGGCGGGATGAGCACCATCTTCGTGGCACGGGATCAGACGCTCAACCGGGAAGTGGCGGTGAAGGTGTTAAGTGAACAATGGTGCACCGATGAAAAACGCATTTCCGCTTTCGTGGAGGAGGCCCGTCTGACCGCGTCGTTTTCTCATCCCAATGTGGTGCGCGTTTTCCGTACCGGCTGGGCATACGGGCGTTTTTACATTGCCATGGAATTGGTGGCCGGGGCTCACCTGGAGCACTGGATCAGGCAAAGAGGAAAAATCCCGGAACTGGAGACGCTCACCATGGCCATCCAGGTTACCCAGGGGTTGAAGGCTGCGCAGATGGCCGGCTTGATCCACCGGGACATGAAGCCGGGGAACATTCTTTTGGATGAGCAGGGGAATGCGAAGATCGTGGACTTTGGTCTCGCGCTGGTCACCCAGGGTGGCGCTGCCACTGCTACGGAATTGTGGGCCACTCCCTACTACGTCCCGCCGGAAGCCGTGGAAGGAAAGGAGGAGACCTTCCGCTCGGACATGTATGCCTTCGGGGCCACCCTTTATCATGCCCTCGCTGGTGTGCCGCCGTGTGCGGAAGACAGCATGGCCACGGACAAACTGCGGGAGGCGAAGAAACACATCAAGCTGCTCCAGCGGGAGGCGCCGGATATTTCAAATGCCACCTGCCGGATCGTGAACCGGGCGATGTCCTACGAGCCGGAAAACCGCTTCGACTCCTACGATGAAATGATCTCTCTGCTGGAAGACGCCAAGCGGCGACTGATCGCGGGCGAGGGGGACTATGGTGGGCCGAAGAGAGGCTTTCCGGTAGGAATTTTCACCGCAATCATCTTGCTGGGTGCATTGGGTGGCGGTGGGTGGTGGTGGGTGCATCTCCACCCAGTAGTGATTCATAAAAAACCGTCTGTTGTTTCATCAACTCGCAATGTCGGTGCGAGTGAATTGCCTGGCGGGCCCTCCGTAGATACGCAGCTCTATCAGAAAGCAAAACTTGCTCTGTTTTCGGAAGACCATGGGGAGGCCGGTAAACTGTTTGTCTCGCTACGCGATGACGGCAAGGTGCCGGAGCCCACGGCTACCTGGTGCGGTGCGGAAGCTGCCCTAGCCGCTGGACTATCCGGCGATTACGCTCTGGCCCGCAGGCAAGCAGTGCTCACTGTCCGTCATGCCCAATATGTTGATGTGACGGATCCAGCGGTGAAGGATTCTCTCCTACCCTTGTTGCAGAAATACGACAAGCTCCAGATCATATCAGCCAGTGGAGTGGCTGCCAGTCTCCAATCGAATGCCGAGCTGCTGATCGCGTTGCTGGCTGGTATCAAGAATTGGGAGCAAGGCTCACTGGAAGATGCGGAGCCTTTTTTCAATGCGGTTGCTCAGGCCCGGATCAATGGTGCGGATGACTGGACGGTTTTCTATCAAAAAGCAGCCGCCCATTACGTAGCGGATCATGCACTGCTGACCGATCCGGTTTTCAATGATTATCCCTCCACTGCTGCAGCGTGCAAGGAGTCCATCGAAACGCTGGAAAGCTTCCTGCCCAAGCTCCAGACCCAAGGCCGTGCGCGCTTCAACATTCGCGCCTGGCAATTGGATCTGGCAAAGCACGCCAAGCGCCTGAAGGTGCAGGAAGATAAAGCAGAGAAAGAGAAGGCTGCACCTGTCGCCTCATCGGAAGACACTCCACTCACCATTGTGGCCAAGGTCAGCGGCTTCGGCAGCAGCTATGATTTCGAGCAAGCGGAGAATTATTTGAAAGCACAGCCATCTTCTTCACTCACAACTTCACTTCTCACTGTTGTCTCCTCCTCCAGAAAGCTGATGGAGCAACTCACGGATGATCTGAAAAAAGAAGCCGCTGTTTTCCCGATCGAACTCCGCTCCGGTACCCGGATCTCACGTCTGGCTGCCGATGAAAAAGGCGCACTCAGCGGGACTGATGAGAAAGGGAATACGATCAAGGTCTTCTGGTCGGATATCAGTGCGGATACCGTGATCGCCTTGCACCGGAACGCAGTTAAAAGCCTCCAAGACGATGCAGAGGTGACCCGTCGGCACACGAATGCGATCTTTTTTGACTGGCTGGCAGGCAATCGCACCCGTGCGCAGAATGCCGCAGACCGCTTTTCCCTAGCTTATCCTGACTTCAGATCACGCTGGCAGGATTTCATCAGCACGCTGCCGTAAAAACCTGTTACTCAATCAGTGGCATCCGCCCATCGCCTTTTCATGAAGCTGGTCAAAGACCGTTTGTGGCATGGGCGAGGGATCCGGGTAGTCGAAAATCTTTCCTTCGTAATTGCGGAGAGTCACCCGGCCCCCGGAGGCATCGATCATGTAGTTCGGATTGATCGGAATTTTTCCGCCTCCTCCAGGCCCATCGATGACATATTGAGGGATGGCGTAACCGGTGGTGTGGCCACGCAGCCCCTCAATGATGGCCACGCCTTCCGCCACGGAGGTGCGGAGATGGGAGGAGCCATTGATGAGGTCGCACTGATACAGATAGTATGGGCGCACGCGGCACATGAGCAGCTTGTGAACCAGTGCCTTCTGGACTTCCACGGAGTCATTCACGCCGCGCAGGAGCACGCTTTGATTTCCCATGGGTATTCCGGCATCGGCCAACCGGCCCAGAGCATCCCGGACTTCTGTGGTGAGTTCCCGCGGGTGATTCGTGTGGATGGAAATAAATAGCGGATGATGCTTTTTCAGCATGTTGCACAGTTCCGGAGTGATGCGCTGGGGCAGGAAAACCGGAATCCGTGAGCCGATCCGCACAAACTGGATATGCGGGATGGAGCGCAGACGGGTGAGGATTTTATCCAGGCGGTCGTCCGAGAAAAGCAAGGGATCACCACCGGAGAGCAGCACGTCTCGCACTTCCGTGTGTTGCTCCAGATACTTGAAAGCGGGTTCCCATTGGGTTTCAAGGTGTTGCTCGCCTACGCCTGAGACCACGCGGGAGCGGGTGCAGTAGCGGCAGTACGATGCGCAGCGATCTGTCACTAGAAACAGAACCCGGTCCGGATAGCGGTGGACGAGACCAGGCACCGGCATGTGGGAGTCTTCTCCACAGGGATCGGCCAGTTCCTCTGGCGCATTCCAGCCTTCTTCGATACGAGGGATGATTTGTCTGCGGATGGGGCAGTTCGGATCTTCCTTATCGATGAGATTGAAGAAATGAGGCGTGATGGCCATGGCCAGCTTCGTCCCGGCCAGCAGGACGCCGGCCCGTTCTTCATCGGTGAGTTTCAGGCGGGCATCCAGATCAGCCAGAGAGTCCACCCGGTTCCGGAGTTGCCATTTATGGTCACTCCATTTTTCAGTGTTTTCTTCACTCCAATAGCCAGGGGCGTGGGAAAGAAAGGTCGGTTCAAGATCAGTCGCACGCATGGTTGGCAGACAGCTATTTTCAGGCGGCTTTGGAATTCCGCAACGGGTTTTTATTTCGAGCAACGTCGAACAAGTTCAATGAGGCGTCCGGTGGCGGCAGCCAGATTCCCGGGGGAAGGCATGCGGACATCTGCTTCCTCCAGAGAAACAGCGGCGCGGGTGGCCACGCGTACAGCGGGAAGGCCCAGTTTATCCAAGATCCGCGTCATGTCCGGACGCCCGCTGTGATAGATGGTTTCCGCCGTGTGGATCGTGCCCAGATCTTTCACCCGATCCAGTGGTGTGGTATTGGGATCTGTGGAGGAAATCCACAGTTTGTCTCCTGCACCCATGGCTTCCACACAGAGGATGGCGGCGGGTTTGGGCGATTCGGCCATGAATTTCTGCAATTTCTCAGCCGTTTCCTGAACCGGGGATACAGGATCATTCGCATGGGGCAGGAAGGCGAAATGAATGGTGTGGTCCGGCTTGTCACGAGCCAGTGCCTGGGCGGTGGCGAGAGTGGCGGCCAGTCCGCTGGCATTTGCCTCTACTCCGGGAGAGCCCACCCGGCTATCATAGGATGTGATGATCCAGAGCGGTGCTGCATGCGGCTTTTTCCCGTGGATGGTGATGGAAAGGAGTGGCCATTCCCGGGGACCCAGAGTGCGGGTGACGGGGTAGCCGGTATTGGATGGACCCAGTAGCCCTTCGATCATGGATGCCATGCGGCTAAGGCCTTGTTTCCCGGAATCAGAAGAGGCATTTCGCTCACCAATTATTTCCACGATTTTTTTCAAATCATCTGTCATCAATGGCTCGGACACCTGTTGGGCGAAGCGTTCCTGCTCAATGGTCTCTGCTTTTTTTGCACTGCGGAAATTCAGCCACAATGCGATGCCGGCAGAAGCGAAGAGGGCCAATGGGAAAATGCCAAGCACCCAGGCGAGCCAGGGGCGGGGAGGGGAATCACTCATCGTTCACTGCTGCTCGGTGTCGTTATCCACATCGTCCTGCTCTACCTCGATCTCCTTGCGAAGCCGCTGGGAGATCATAGGGCGGATCAGTCCATAAATCAAATAGATGCTGAAAAGCACAACCGGCATCACATAGCGGAATCGCAGCGTGATCACCACCGCCAGCAGAGCAAGGACGATTGCACTGAGAGTGCCGCGTGTGCCCCAGCCGACTTTTTTAAAGCTGGGGTAGCGGACATTGCTGATCATCAGCCATGAAAGGAAAAGCATGGCACCACCGAGCGCGTATTTCCAGAAGCCGATCTGGCGGTCGTTTTCGTGGAAGTCAATCAGCAGGAAGGTGATGGAGGCGATGAATCCAGCGGCCATAGGAATCGGCAAGCCGCGGAAATCATGAGAGTCCCCGGGTTTTTTAGGCAGACGGGCCAAGCAGTTGAACTTGGCCAGCCGCATTGCACCGCACACCAGATAGATCAGCGCGATACCCCACCCGATGTTGTTCGGCAGCGGGAAAAGCACTGCCCGGGAAAGCAACATCGCCGGTGCCATGCCGAAGGAAATGATGTCTGCGAGGGAATCAAACTCCTGGCCGAAGGGGGAATCCTGCCCGCCCAGCCGTGCGAGCCGTCCATCCAACAGGTCAAAAATACACGAGCCGAAAATCAACAAAATGGCATATTCATAATACTGGTGGGATACTTCATAATAGGCCTTCGCTGAAAGCGAAGCTCCCCCGGCGTCCTGAACCTCCAGCAGTCCCTTGAAAATCATGAGCACGGCAAAGAAGCCGCACGCCAGATTGCATGCGGTCATCAGATTCGGCAGGAAATAGATTTTTACTTCGTCAGTATCGGGCTCCTTCGGCATGCGCGGGTATCTATTTCATGAGATGGGCTGGGAAAACAGCGTAAAATCCCTTGGTGTGATGCAGGCCTCTGCTGCTATCGTCTTGCCATGCAGACAGCAGACCTTTCCGTGGAGACACCCATGGGTTTGATCCTCGAGACTTTACCTGGTGCCAAAAGGGCCATTTTTGCACGTTATCATCTGGGCGGCTGCTCCAGTTGCGCATTTGGCATGGATGAAACCCTGGCCCAACTCGCTGCCCGCTCTGAAGTGTCTCCCGAGGAAATGCTGGATCACCTGCTCACCAGCCATGAGCATGATCTGGAAATGTTGATCCAGCCCGCCGAGGCACAGGCCAGAGCTGCGTCCGCCCGTTTTGTGGACATACGCACGCGGGAAGAGCATGAGGCGGTGGTGATACCTGCCTCGGAGTTTTTCACTCAGGAGCTCCAGCAGGCACTTTTCGCCGGAGATCCGCAGACCTTTATCATTCTGTATGATCACAGTGGGAAAAATGTCCTCGATCAGGTGGCATGGTTCCGGGGGCATGGGCTGAAGGAAACCTACGGCCTGCACGGCGGTATCGATGCCTGGAGTCAGGAAGTGGATGCTACCATTCCCCGCTATCGACTGGAGATGGAATGAGTGGTGCCAAGTGAGCGGTGATCAGTAAGCAGTGGGGGAGGAAAGAAATGATGGAAGCCTGTCCATGGTTGCCAGTAGTCACGGAGGCGCTGGATTTTACGCACACCCGGCGGCACGGCCAGGAGCGCGGCGAGGAGTATTACCGTGATGCGCTCTGCTATGCCCAATCGCAATGGCTGACTGGGAAGCCCGCACAGGCAATCCTTCAGATCAATAAAGCATGGATGGCGGACCTCACCGGCGATGAGGGGGTTCTAACGGAATATCCATCACCCTATCGTGCACTGGTCTGGATGCTCCAGCACGCAGCGGAAGGAACACCGGGATTTTTTGGAAATCCGGTGCGTCATTTTCAACACCTTGCCACCCGCATGAGTGGGCCCAGGGCGGAGATCCGCATCTGGCGGGCGTGGGTTTGCTTTCATCTGGCTGAACAAACCCTGCCTGCCTACCCCAGAGACGGTGCTCAACTCTGCCGCGAGGGATTACAGATTCCCACGTGGTACCAAGCACTGAAGGGAGTGAAAAAATCCGGCTGGAAAGGTGAGGTAGAGGAGATCGAGGTTGCTCGAATTTGTTAGGGGATGGGTTGGATTTCGTTTACCACTTTACCGGAGCCTGATGCCGGGCGAACTGGAGCTGGTGCCAGTATGGATAGATGGGGTCCACGTGGCTGGCGGCATCCAATTTTGCGACTTGTTCCGGAGTGAGGTTCCACCCGGTCGCGCCGATGTTTTCGCGGAGTTGCTGCTCATTCCGTGCTCCTACGATGAGAGTGGAAACGGTAGGGCGCTGGAGCAGCCAGTTGAGGGCGATCTGTGGCAGGGTTTTGCCGGTTTCCGCTGCCACTTCATCCATTGCATCCACGATGTTGAAGAGATATTCCTCGGAAACTTGAGGCCCGTTGTCATTTGAGCTTTGGAAATGATTGCGGCTGTCTGCTGCCACGGGCAAGCCACGGCGGAGTTTTCCTGTGAGCTTGCCCCAGCCGAGTGGACTCCAGACTACGGCTCCCAGCTTTTGATCGGCACCCAGGGGCATGAGTTCCCATTCATATTCGCGGCCGCTCAGCGCGTAGTAGGTCTGATTCGCAACATAGCGGGAGTAGCCATGCTTATCAGAAACCGCCAGGGATTTCATCAACTGCCACCCGGAGAAATTCGAGCAACCGATGTAGCGGATCTTTCCTGCCTTCACGAGAGTATCCAGCGTGGAAAGTGTTTCCTCGACTGGCGTGAGGTCATCAAAGCCATGCATCTGATAGAGGTCGATGTAGTCGGTCCCCAATCGTTTGAGGCTGCCTTCCACCGCTCGGATCAAATGGTGGCGGGATGAACCCAGATCATTCGGCCCATTTCCCATGGCGAAGGTCGCCTTAGTGGAAATGAGCACTTGGTCCCGGCGGCCTTTGATGGCTGCCCCGAGAATTTCTTCGGAACGCCCGGTGGAATAAATGTCGGCGGTATCGAACATGTTGATGCCGGCTTCCAGGCAGATGTCCACCAGCCGGGTGGCTGCCTGGACATCGGTGTTTCCCCACTCAGAGAACCCGCCGACGCCGCCGAATGTTGCCGTGCCAAAACTGAGAGCGGGCACCATCAGCCCCGAGCCGCCGAGTTGTCTATATTCCATGGCGTTCTACTAAACCAACATCGAATGGTGTCAAAGGAAGTGTTCAGAGGGAACGCTTGGGCGGCAGCAAGGCCACGTCTATCGTCCCAGAATTGAAGTAGCGGCGGTTTGCAGTCACCAGAACCATTCTCCAAAAGTTGAATGACTGAAAGCCGACGCCACGTGTGGGAAATCAGGCGTCTTTTTTCTTCTCTCCCACAATAAGGGAGGTGACCACACCGGTGGCCAGGATGGCGAGGATGAGTCCCAGGACGACGAAGTTGAAGGAGTCTCCCAGCCACATTTTCAGCCACTTGGCGGTCAGCATCTTTACACCTACCAGCATCAGAATGAGGGAGAGGGCTGGCTTGAGATATTGGAATTTCGCAATCATGCCAGCCAGTGCAAAGTAAAGGGAGCGGAGGCCGAGAATGGCGAAGACGTTACTGGTGAAAACCAGGAATGGATCCGCAGTGATGGCAAAGATCGCAGGAATGGAATCCACCGCGAAGATCAGGTCTGTCACCTCTACCAGTATCAGGGCCACAGCCAGTGGCGTGAGCAGCCATTTTCCTTTTGGGGCGGAATCCACAACGGGATCGGCCACGACCACCGCTCCGGGTTCGGCCGCTTCGTGAGACTGCTGGCTGCCTGCTGTAACGAAGAAGTGCTGGCCATGGTAGTCACGGGTAATCGGGAAACGCTTTTTCAAAAAGCGCACCACGGGATTGTTTTCAGGGTGCTCTTCCTTCTCTTCCATGAAAAGCATCTTCAGGGCGGTGATGATGAGGAATGCACCGAAGATATAGAGTACCCAGTGGAAATTCGTAACCAATGCGGAGCCGATGCCGATCATGCCTCCGCGCATGAGAAGGGCGCCGATGATGCCCCAGAATAGGACACGGTGCTGATAACGTGCAGGCACCGAGAGTGATCCGAAGACCATGGCGATCACGAAAATGTTATCCACGCTCAGGGATTTCTCCACCACGTAACCTGTGAGATACTTGGTGGCAGCCAGCTTTCCGCTGTTCACCACACCGTCCACCGCATCCACGGACATTCCCAGTCCGAACCAGTGAAGGTCATATGCATAATAGACGAGGGCAGAAAACGACAGCCCCAGCGAGATCCAGATGGCGGACCAGCCGAGGGACTCCTTGAAGCCCACCACATGGGACTTGCGATGAAAGACGCCCAGGTCCAGCGCCAGCATCAGGAGAACGAATCCAATAAAAATCAACCATGCCCAAATCATTCGAAAATGATGAACCAATGTCCGCTCATTGCCTATTGGAAATGGGAAACGAAATTCCAATAGCGGTCCCTTGATGGCAGAAAAAGCCCGCCATCCGGGAGGATGGCGGGCTGAGATATAGAGGATCAAACCAGAGTCAATTCATTCGCCTCATGCAGGATGTGACGAATGCCTGCCTGAAGCTCAGGTAAGCCCAATTTCGGCTTACTGCCATTTTCGTGGAAGCGCAGAATAGGCTCCAGTTCACGGCTCTGCTCCCAATCCAATAACGGTAAGTCCAAATGGTCGCGGAGATAGGCCTCCACCTCCGTGCGGACTCGTTCTGGGATCAAATCGGCATTGAGCACCACTACTGGGCGGCTGTTTTCCTTCTGATGCAGAAGAGGTTCCACCTCGATGTGCAGTTCATTGGTTTTCGTATTCAACTCGATTTTGCGTACAGTGGCACGATCACCATAGCCAGGGAGGGGATCCGCCCATTGACCGGAAATGGAAATGGTTTCTCCGATGGTAGGTTCCTTGTCGAATTGGTGAGTCCAAGAGGCCAAGGTACTGAGTCCATCCTTGAGGATGATATGGATGAGGTTTGCTTTATTGTTGGTTTTCATTTTGTTATGTTGGTTTTGTTTTGGAGTTGGTCAGGCCGTAGCCAGAGCTGGGAGTTCTTCGTGCTTCTTTAAGGCAACGATCCGCATTTCCCGGGAGCCATAGGGTGTTTCCCAGCGAACTAGATCGCCTGATTTTCTACCGAAAACTGCCAGTGAGATGGGTGTGGAGATGGAGATGAGATCAGCATCCACATCCGCTTGGTGGGGCAGGACGATGGCCAGCTTGAAATAATCCCGTGAATCGGTAGGCGACACGAGGGTTACTTCGTCAAACAGGCTCACGTGATGATCCATCAGTGCAGCATCCCGGACGATTTTTGCAGATGATAATATATCTTCCAATGTTGCATGTGCAACTGGAGATGGGAAGGGAGGAGGGAGATGATGATTCAGCAAGGAATCGAGGCGTAGTTTGTCCGCCTCATGCAATAGAATGAGTGGTTTCATGATAGATATGCAAGGAATGCTCGCTCCTGTAATCTCAGGAAAACGTGCGGATTGATGAATGAATCATCCTTTTGATTGAATGAGCTTCAGAGGCCAACATCGTAAAGAAGTCTGATCTAAATGATCACTGGACTACTTCATGCCTATCTTTCATGCCATATGACAAAACAAAGCAAGTGGCCTGAATTCCGAAAAAAATAAGTAGCAGAAATTTTCATGAGAGTATTTCTGAATAGCTTTAGTTTGTCCGGAGTTTTATCCTTCTTTCTGTGTAAATTGCTCATTCTGAGATGCGAATGATGAAAAGGGAGTCAGCCAAAACACGTAGGAAACTACTTGAACTTGGAACTGACGCCATTTATACTCACAGGCAAAAGACGTAGATTTACGGCTTGAAAGATTAATCTTTAATCTCAGGAATAAAATTCTCTGAAGATCAATCACTTGAAAGCGATTTCAGGCAACCTCAGGAATAACCCGTAGAGGGAGGTTGCCTGCTTATGCCCGGACGGCGGACATGCGATGCTCACACCAACCTTGTACGCAGATACCCTGTGACAGGGCGCTGGTGCTGATGTTGGTTGGTCGGATGAATTTCATCGGAGCCAATAAATGCCTCAGATATTTTTTTAGTCAATATATAAAATAGCATCTCCTTCACTTTATTGATGAAGGAGATGTGCTTATCAGATGATTCGATGAAAAATTAAGATGCTGTATGAATCCAAGTAGCCATTCACCGCGGCAACCAGACGGATACGCTTCCGGCATTGCATCGGAAGTCAGCCCATCCTGTATCATCCGTCTGGATCGTATCCTCAATGTTACCCAAAGCATCATAGAACTCATGATTTTTAAGGGCTGTTTCCATTCGCTTGGTGCCTGAATCTCCATTACTGAGAACGACGGCCAGTCCGCCAGGATGTTCTTCCGTGCCTAAACGGGTCCAGCCAATGGTATTGGCGTGATCGAAGTAATCGTATTGATCTCCATAGGAGTGGGAGTTCCGTATCTTGATTAAATCGTCGATGGTTTTGCGGTGGCACTGGATTTCAATGTAGTGGCTGTTTCCATCGCGGCCCACATCTTCGTAAATAGCACCATAATAGTCCGCATAGAATACACAGGGGTATCCTTCCCTGCGCAGTAGAATCAGTGCATAGGCGTGCGGCTTGAACCATTCTTCAACGACAGATTCCAGTGCCTGGAGGGGCTGGGTGTCGTGGTTTGCCACGATTGTCACTGCCAATGCAGGTTCATTATTAACCAACGTATTCTCAAAAATCTGAGACATGTCGAAAGTGTTACCCGCCTTGCTAGCTTCCGAAAAATTGCGGTGCAGTGGAGCATCGAAAAGTGCGACATCCCCATTGGTCACTGAGATGAAATGATGGAGCGCTTCAATCTCGTAGGACCAATATTCCCCCACAGCGAAAATTTTCTTCTGCGCGTAATTCCGCACATGATTCAGCCAGTCTGGGAAAAATCCTGCTTCCACGTGTTTCACCGCATCGAAGCGGACGCCTTCCATCCCGACCGTATCCACAAACCACTCTCCCCAGTGCAGGATGTCCTGCCTGACTTCCTCGTGGTTCACGTCCACGTCACAGCCCATCAGATAATCGAAGGAACCCTTTTCCAAATCGACGGCTTCATCGAATGATTTGCCTTCAAATAGGAGGATCTCGTGCTTGTCCGGATTGTATCCATCGTAGTCACTGGCGGTGAAGTGCCACCAGTGCCACTCCATTTCAGAATATTTTTTGTTACGGCCGGGAAAGGTGAAGTGGGTGTAGGACTTGATCATTCGCTGCTCTCCCACCTGCTCATGGCGATTCTCATCGCTATAAGGAGTGGCTGGAAATTCTTCCTCTTCGTCACCACCCATGCGGTGATTCAATACGACGTCCCAGTAAATCTGGAGCCCTGCTTTCCGGGCATCCGTCACGGCAGCAAGGAGTTCCTCGCGAGTGCCGTATTTCGTCCTTATGGAACCTTTCTGATCAAACTCCCCCAAGTCATACATGTCATAGACCGAGTAGCCCACGTCCATTCCTCCTGAGGCGCCTTTATAGGCAGGGGGCAGCCAGACGGCGGTGAAACCCGCTTCCTTCAACTTTGGGATCTGCCCTTTGAACTCGTTCCACAGACTGCCATCCGGTGCAAGGTACCAGTGGAAGAATTGCATCATGACGCCGTTGATATTTTCCATGAGAGTGAGAAGTGGTGCGGTATGGGGTATGAAGAAGGGCAAATAAGATGCCCGGATGAGCCGCCATCCGCACAAACCACACCATTAGGGATATTTCGGTATCATTATGGTAATAAGTAACTTAAGTTTTTCTTGGAATTTCCGGGGATTTCAAAATGCCCGATTTTCTGTGGGCTTGTTGCGTTTTCCCCTCTGATTCCTTCAGTGTCTTTTTTTGTTAGGTTGAGGGATAATGGCCAAGCATACTTAACCGCCATAGGATCAGTTTTCTCCCATGGCGGTTAAAACAATAATACCCCAAACGTTAGCGCTTTTTTACCACCAGTTCTCCGCACTGGCTCAGGCGGGCGCGGACGATGTTGCGGCTGATGCCCAGCAGTTTTGCCGTCTGCACCTGATTGCGGTGGCAGAATTCGTAGGCGGTGCGCATTACCGTATCTTCTATCTGGGTGTGGAGGTCTTCCGTAGCTTCTTCAAAAAGAGCCAGCAGGGCGTTCTGGAGTTTCTGGTGGGCACTCAGGCTGGCAGGTTCTGCTTCGCTGATGGCGGGCTGGCACAGAGGGCGCAGGGAGGTGAGATTCAAATCCTCCGGTCTGACAATCTTCCCCTTGGCAACAAGGATGGAATGATGAACCACGTTTTCCAGTTCACGGATGTTTCCTGGCCAGGTGTGCCCGGTGAGGAGTGCTTGTTCCGCCTCCGGGCTGAAGATCGCGCCTTTTATACCGAGACGCTCGGAATACACGCGCAGGAAATGGCTGGCCAGTGGCAGGATATCGCCAGGGCGTTCCCGTAGCGGGGCCAGTTCCAATGAGGCCACCTTCAGGCGGTAGTAGAGATCCTCGCGGAAACGCCCGGCGGAAACAGCTTCCTCCAGTTGCACGTTGGTGGCTGCAATGAAACGCACATCGAAGGGGATGGTCTTGCGTGATCCGAGTCTAACGACCTGCCGTTCCTGCAGAACACGCAGCAGTTTTACCTGAAGGGCCAATGGGAGTTCCCCGATTTCATCCAGGAAAAGCGTGCCGCCATTCGCACTTTCGAACCATCCCTCCTTGGCGGAGCTGGCACCGGTGAAGGCACCACGCTCGTGGCCGAAGAGTTCACTTTCTATCAGGTTTTCTGAAAATGCTCCGCAGTTGACTGCCACGAATGCTTCATTGGCTCGCTTACTGTGTTCATGGATGTGGCGGGCCACGATTTCCTTGCCGGTGCCTGTTTCACCGATGATCAGGACATTCGCATCACTGGGGGCCACCAGTTTGATATGTTCTGTGAGGGCAAGGGATTTTGGATCCTCGAACACAACGAAACTGGCCCGCCGCACGAGTGTCTTCGCGCGGGGGGCTGCTGGTTGATTTGCAATCGACTTGTAGGATGTGGTCATGCAGGAGGGGAATCATCCGGCTAAAAGGCCGGATTGGTGAGGCAGATTGAGGAGGTGGCCTAGTTTAAATTGCTTTGTCCGAAGATACATCAGATTTTCCTGATTTGGCTCCGTAATCAATGGAACCCGGTCCGTAATTTTCAAGTCGTAGCCAGCCAGATCGATGAATTTCGCAGGATTGTTGGACATCAGCCGGATGGTCCGCAGGCCCAGATCGGTAAGAATCTGTGCACCAATATCGTAGCTACGGGAGTCCACCGGCAGACCGAGATCCGTATTGGCTTCCACCGTATCCCGGCCAGTGTCCTGGAGCGCGTAGGCCCGCATCTTGTGGGTGAGGCCGATGCCCCGTCCCTCATGGCCGCGCAGATAAACGACTACGCCGCGGCCTTCCCGTTCAATTTTCTGCATGGCCTGCTCAAGCTGCTGGCCGCAATCGCATCTGAGCGAGCCGAGGATGTCTCCGGTAAAGCATTCCGAATGGACGCGGACGAGCACATCTTCCACACCGGACACTTCACCTTTTACCAGAGCGATGTGCTCGGTGCCGTCCAAGTGGGAACGGTAGGTGTGGGCGGTGAAGACTCCTTGGGCGGTGGGCATGCGGGCGGTGGCCACGCGGGTCACCAGTGGCTCGTGGCTGCGACGCCATGCGACCAAGTCCGCGATGGTGATGAAATGCAGACCGTGCGTTTTTGCGAATTCCGTGAGTTGGGCGCCACGAGTCATGGTGCCGTCATCGTTCACGATTTCGCATAATACTCCGGCAGGTGAAAGTCCGGCGATTCTGGCCAGATCCACAGCGGCCTCGGTATGGCCACGGCGCTCCAGCACGCCGCCCTCACGGCTGCGAAGGGGGAAGATGTGGCCTGGACGGCTGAATTCCTGGCCGCGTGATTGTGGATTTACCAGTGCACGGATGGTCGCTGCCCGATCTGCTGCGGAAATGCCCGTGGTCGTTCCCGGTTTCCAATCCACGGTGACGGTAAAGGCCGTGCGATGGGCGTCCGTATTATCCGCCACCATCAGTGGGAGATTGAGCTGATCCAATCGATCGCCTAACAAGGGGACGCAAATCAGCCCGCTGGTGTAGCGGACGAAGAAAGCAATCTTTTCCGGCGTGGCTTTCTCGGCAGCCATGATGAGGTCTCCCTCATTTTCCCGATCCACATCATCCGCGACGACAACGATTTCTCCCCGGGCTATGGCAGCGATGGCTTCCTCAATGGATGAGGTGGAAGATTCAGAACGTTTCATGAATAGAAGGTGGGTTGAGGGATGCGATGATTGAGTGCCCAGTCGCCCAGTTCATTGAGCTTGTAGTCCACTGGGTCGTGAAGGGTTTGTGTCCGGAGATTTCTCCAATAGCGGTCGAGACGGGCGGAGGCGGTGGTGGAGCGGGAGCCCATTACCTCGAAGATGCGGTTCACGACATCCAGCCCGGTGCGGGTGGTGACCACCTTGGCGGTGGCGATGTCCAGCGCCGTCTTGCCACGTTGATTTTCCGTGAGGGAATTCCCAGCATCCCATGCCCGCTGGAATGTTTCGGCGGCGCGGTCCGTAGCGAGCTTCGCTGCCTGGAGTTGGGCATAAAGTTCTCCGTAATGGTGAAGGATATAGGGATCCTCACGAGGTGAACTGACACCCGAGGTAAGCCACGGCCGGGTCTGCGCCAGCGTGTAGTTCCGCGCTTCGTTAAACGCCCCCTCGGCTATTCCCAGATAGATGTTCGAAAAAATGATCTGCGCGACGCAGGGACGCAAGGAGGCTCTAACGCTTCCGAAAGGACCCGGTGAACGCAGGATTTCGGAATCATCTATCACCACATCATGCAGCTCCACCGTGCCGCTGTCCGTCTGGCGTTGGCCGATGTTATCCCAGTCATTCAGCGCCACCAATCCCTTGCGCGGAGTAGGCACCGCCGCGATGAGCAGCCTGGGATTTCCCGGTTCGGTGGCAGACACGATGAGAGCATCCGCATCCGCTGAACCAGAGCAAAATCCTTTCCGGCCATTGACCACCCGCCTGCCATCCTTCCAGGAAACAAGGGTGCCGGGATCCAGAGGATTGAGGGCATTTCCCCAAAACCAGGAATGCTGGGCCGTGGCACGGAAGTAGTATTCGCGCTGTTCCTCACTGCCGAAGAGATCGATGGTGGCCAGCATCAGGTACTGGAAGCCAAAAACGTGGGCGATAGAACTGTCCACGCGGGCGAACTGACGCACGATTCCCAGAATCTCCGGCCACGCCGCGCCATGCCCTCCCTCCGCCTTGGGGATAAGAAGGGTCAGCAATCCACTGGCCCGCAGCAGATCCCGCTCCGCCTTGGGGGTGCCGCCGCATTTATCCCGCTCCACAGCGGTTTGTGCAAGTTCGGCCGCTACTCGTTCGGCGGCCTCGGAGGCATTTTGGCGGGGTCTGGTTTCGATAGTGGGAGAAAAAGCTGGCATGGGCTTGGGAAGTGATTGCTAGCGATGAAGGCAGAGATGCCTCTCCGAGGCGTCCGGCTGGTGCGATGAGTGACTTGGGGAAATGCGTGGAAGGGTGAAGGGGTGGCGGATTGGGTGAATTCCTGGCTCGCTACCACCGGACCTTTCGGAGAAAGGGTGCCTGACTTATGATGTAGCGGCTGCGACTTTTGGCCGTTCCTGATTGGCCATGATTTCGCCGAAAGGGCTGAGATATTGAGGTGACTCCGGATGAACTTGCTGCTCGATGGGCAGCAGAGGGAACACCAGCTCTGCGAAGCGATAGGCCTCCTCCAGATGTGGGTAACCGGAGAAAATGAATTCCTCGATGCCGATGTCCCGGTATTCCAAAATCCGCTTGGCCACATTTCCCGGTGAACCGACGAGTGCGGTGCCGGCACCACCCCGGACAAGGCCCACGCCCGCCCATAGATTCGGGCTGATTTCCAGATTTTTCCGGCTGCCCTTGTGGAGCTGCGTCATGCGGGCCTGCCCGGCGGAATCGAAGCGCTCGAAAACCTTCAGCGCGGCGGCGATGGCATCGTCAGTCACATACTTGATGAGATTGTTAGCCTCCGCCCATGCCTCTTCTTCCGTCTCACGGACGATGACGTGCATGCGGATGCCGAAGCGCAGTTTCCGGCCCTGAATGGCGGCGAGCTTGCGCATGTGATCGATTTTCTCCTTCACCTGTTCCGGTGGCTCTCCCCAGGAGAGATAAACATCGATGTGCTTGGCTGCCACATCATGGCCGGCAGCGGAGGAACCGCCGAAGTAGAGTGGCGGATAGGGGTGCTGCAGACCGGGGAAGAGTAATTTCGCGCCCTTCACCTTGATGTGCCAACCCTCATAATCCACTTCCTCCTGAGCCACCACGCGGCGCCAGACATCGAGGAATTCATCCGTTACTTCGTAGCGGGTGTCGTGTGCCTGGAATAATCCGTCGCCATGGAGCTCCACCGGATCGCCCCCGGTCACCACATTGATGAGCAAGCGCCCGCCTGATAGACGATCAAAGCTCGCAGCCATGCGGGCTGCCAAGGTGGGGGAGGTGAGTCCGGGCCGGATGGCCACGAGGAATTTCATTCGCGTGGTCACCGGGATCAGAGTGGAGGCTACCACCCACGCATCATCGCAGGACCGCCCGGTGGGCAGCAGCGCGCCATAGTAGCCCAGCTCATCCACTGCTTGCGCGATCTGTTTCAGATAGTGCAGCGTGGTGGGCCGCGCGCCATGGGCGGATGCCAGGTAGCGCCCATCTCCATGGGTGGGTATGAACCAGAGGAGCTTCATGCAGCGATGGCTTTTGGCTTGAGTGCGTTCACCGTTAGGACGAGGCGGTCCAGGCTTTCGTCGAAGCGGGTCTGCAGCTCGGGTGCGAGGGTGAAGCCGTCATCCGTGTATTCGAACTGGGCATCGGTGACGTAAACGCCCTGCTGGATATCGGAGGCACCGAGCACCGCGAGGACCGGCTTGAGCGCGTAATCGATGGCCAGCAGGTGGGCGGGCGAGCCGCCGGTGGCCAGAGGCAGGATGGTTTTCCCCCGCAGTGCGGTCTGCGGCAGGATGTCCAGGAGTGCCTTGAGGCTGCCGGTGTAGGCGGCCTTGTAAATCGGGGTGGCTACGATGAGGCCGGATGCCTTGGCGACTTGTGTCTGGAATTCTGTGAAGGCAGGGCTGTCGTATTTAGCATGAATCAGATCCTCGGCGGGGAAATCCCGCACGCTGATGGTGGTAGCAGTCAGACCCCGGCTCTGGATGATTTGCTGGGCGTGATCGAGAAGAGCGGAAGACTTGGATGGCGCGGTAGGGCTGCCGGAAATAAGAAGGATATCGGACATGGTTTTGGGTGTGTTAATCTTGGGCAGGGACGCTTGTTCCAGGCGTCCGTCGGTGGCGATGTGTTATAAAAAAGGAAGCGATCAAAACAGGGAATCAAAGGTGATGGGTGGGCGGGTCTGGTGAATTCCAGGCCCGCCACCACCGGACCTCTCGGAGAGAGGCCCCTGCCTTCTATCAGACGGCGGCCAGCCGCTCTGCTTCGAGCTTGCGGATGAGGGGCAGCACGCGCTTGCCGAAATATTCCACTTCCTCCTGGAAGTGCAGGAAGGCGGAGAGGATCAAATCCACGCCGATGGATTTGAGATGAACGATGCGTTCAGCGATTTGCTCCGGTGTGCCAATGAGGTTGGTTTTAAAGCCATCGTTGTATTGGACGAGGTCTTCAAATGTGGACTTGGCCCAGTTTCCCTCGCCTTCGGGAGAGGCTTTCCCTGCATTTTTCACTTCGTGGCCGAAGGCGTTCACTGCTTCCGGATCTGCCTTGTCGATGATCTCCTGGAGAACAGCGCGGGCTTCCTCCTCGGTATCGCGGGCGATGATGAAGGCATTCACGCCGATTTTTACGGAATGTCCGGTTAGTGCAGACTTGGCACGGATGTCATCGATCTGTGCCTTGTGACCTTCCGGTGTATTTCCGTTTGTAAAATACCAGTCGCTCACGCGGGAGGCCATATCACGGGCGGCGCGGGAGCTGCCACCCTGGAAGATTTCCGGATGCGGCTGTTGGAGAGGCTTGGGTCGGAGCGTGTAGTTGTTGAACCGATAGAAATCGCCTTTGAAGGTGAAGTTGTCCTCCGTCCAGATGCCCTTGAGAGCGCGGATGAATTCCTCGGAGCGGCGGTAGCGTTCGTCGTGCTCCAGCCATGGCTCGCCGATGGCCTGGAACTCGCCCTTGAACCAGCCGCTCACTACATTGATGGCCACACGACCACCGGTGATCTGATCGAGAGAGGCGAGTTGCTTGGCCGCCAGTGCCGGATTCCATGGGCCGGGCAGCAGAGCGACGATGAGCTTGAGGTGCTCTGTGGCATGCAGCAGTGCCTGGCTGATGACGAGAGGTTCATGCTGCGAATCCGCGCCATAACCTGCGGTGAAACGGATCTGACTGAGAGCGTAATCGAAGCCATTTTGTTCCGCCAGCTTGGCGAGTTTGCGGTTGTAATCGATATCCCAACTGGTGCGCTGTTCAATTTTGCTGACGACGAGGCCGCCGCTGACGTTGGGGACCCAGTAGGCGAAGCGGATAGGATCTTCGTTTTCGCCCACGGTGTAGGATGCGGAATCTTGGTAGCTCATAGCGGAGTGAGGTTGGTAATGAATCGGTGGATCGTTCGTATTCCTCCGGCATGGTGGCCTTGGTCGGAAGGTGTTGCTTGGCGAACATTGTCGCCTACGGTTTAATCTATACCATTTTTAGCACTTTACGTGCCATTGTTATTTTTCCATTGTAAATCAGAGCGTTGTGTAAAATTAGGTAATTTTTCGATGTTTGAATACAGGCACACCTGCTGGTCTTGTGTTGCTCAGGCAGCACTTCCGCCCAAATAGAAGGATTTAAGATCCTCGCGTTCCCGTAATTCTGCAGCAGTTCCTTCCAAGACCGTCTTGCCGGTTTCCAAAACGGTCACCCGATGTGCGAAACGGAGTGCGACACTGGAATTCTGCTCTGCTACCAGAATGGAAAGTTTCTCGGTTTCATTCAGCGTTTTCAGTGCACGGAAAATCGCCTGCACCGTCAGTGGAGCCAATCCCATGGAAGGCTCGTCCAGCACCAGCAGCTTGGGGCGTGTGAGCAGGGCGCGGCCGATGGCGGTCATCTGCTGCTCGCCCCCGGATGTTAGGCCGGAGTGGACTTTACGCTTTTCCAACAGGCGTGGGAAAATCGTGTAGATTTTTTCGAGATCTGCGGCGATTTCCCGCCGTTTCGCACTGCGGCCCAGCCCACCGGTAATGAGGTTTTCCTCAACTGTTAGGGATTTGAAACAATGACGGCCTTCCAATACCTGAACGAGGCCCAGGCGGGTAAGTTCCGCCGGGGTTTTCCGCTCAACATCATGCCCGTCGAAATAAATGGAGCCAGCGGTCACACGTCCACGTACGGCTGGCAGCAAATTGGAGATGGCCTTCAGTGTGGTGGATTTTCCCGCGCCATTGGCACCGAGCAGGGCGACGATTTCGCCCTGCCGGATATCAATATCGATGCCGTGCAGAGCGGCGATGGAGGCACTGTAAACTGCCTCCACCGCCTTTACTGCTAACAACCTCGACTCTCCACCAAATGCCGGGGACGGTGTTGTGCCGCCCCCTTGGATGGAAATTTTTTCGCTCATGGCGCTACGTTATCGTTTTCGGACGTACGGATCTTGATGCCCTTTTCCTTCGCGTAGGCTTCGGAGGATTTCTCGATGATCGGGCGCAGCAGCTTCCAATCAGGGGAGATCCAATCGGAAACCACGTTCCATTTGGTACCATCCCATTGCTGGAAGGTCACACGGCCATCACCTTCGTGATTATCCCAAGTGACATTGATGGAATGGAAAAGTCCTTCCGCTCCCAGTTCCTTCACGCGCTCCGGTGTGAGCTGAAGGTGCTCGAAGCCCCAGCGAACTTCATCGCCTGTAAGGGTGCGGTTGCCATACTTTGCCTGGGCGATGCGGATGGCCTCCACGTTCAGGATGCCGTTCACGATGCCAAGGTTGTGATAAACGCTGCCGATGCGCTTCTTGTCTTCCAGGTTACCCTTGCCTTGATCGTAAACGGTTTTGACGATTTCCTTCACCACGGGATATTCCGCGCCGGAAGCTTGGGTAGTGATGGCGGTGTAGCCTTTGGCGGCATCACCCGCAGGGATGACATCCTCCTCGGAATTGGACCAGACATTGCCGATGATCTTGGAGGCAGGGAAACCGGTCTTTTGAGCGGTTTTGAGAGCCACCGGATTCATCACACCCCAGCCACGGAGAACCACATAATCCGGTTTTGCGCGGCGAATGGTCAGCCATTGCGACTGCTGTTCATTTCCAGGATGAGGAACTTCGATCTGTTGTACGGTGAAGCCGTACTTCTGGGCGAGCAGGTCATAGATTGGAATGGTTTCCTTGCCGTAAGGGGAGCCGTGATAGAGAACCACGATCTTCTTACCCTTCAGTTTCTCGATGCCGCCTTCCTTCGCGCCGATGTAGTTGATGATGCCGGAAGTCTCGCTGTAGGGATTGAGCAGCAGCGGGAAGATGTATGGGAATACCCGGCCATCGGTGGAGTCTGTGCGGCCGTGATTGATGGTGATGAGCGGGACCTTGTCCTGCGTCACCCGGTCGATCAGGGCATAAGCGATGCCCACGGAGAGCGGATTCCATGCGGCGATGCCCTTGTTGTTTTTCAAACGTTCATAAACTTCCACGCCACGCTCCACTTCATACTGCGTCTCGCCTTCCGCCCAGGTGAGCTTCACGCCATTCACGCCGCCATCGCGGGTATTGATGAGATTGAGGTAATCGATGAAGCCGCCGAAGAAGCCGGTGCCGCCTGCTGCGTAGGGACCTACTCGGTAGCTCTGGAGCGGAAAAAATTGCTCATCAGCATGGACGTGGGAGAGTCCCAATGAGAAGGCGAGGCTGGCTGCGAGAGCTACTTTGCCAAAGGTGGGGATCAATGTCTTGGTTTTCATGGTATTGTATTCAGGGATTGGAGAGAGGGGTAAGAATTGGCCGCGCTTACTCTGTGGCGCGGCGGGTATTGTTAGCTCCAGGCGTGGAGTGGTGGGTTCACTCCATTGAGGGCGTGGTTGCCGATAATGGCGTATTTCCAGCGCACCGGATCGTGAAGGGTGTGGGTGCGGGCATTGCGCCAGTGGCGGTCAAAGTTGTGAGCCTCCAGCGTGGAACGTGTGCCGCCGAGTTCAAACAGCTTATTGGTCGCAGCGATGGCGACCTCGGTGCTGAGGACTTTGGATTCCGCTACCTTGAGTTGTGCGTAGGCCACTGTCTCAGCAGTGGGGTTTTTCACCGCGGCATCCACGGCCCGGCCTGCTATTTCCAGCACGGCCTCGGCAGCATGAAGGCGGATAGTTAGATCGCCGATGGCTTGAATGGTGTAGGGATCCTGCGTGGCATGCTCCACTCCGCTGTCCACCCATGCGCGGGTGTTGGTTTTAACAAAAGAAATCGTATCGTTGATGGCAGCCTCCGCGATGCCGGTGTCCACCGCTGCCTGGATGATCTGGAAGATGGCTCCATCCGCAGTTGGCTTTTCAAAGCCCTTGTAGCCTGGTAGCAGATGGGTCTTGGGCACCTTCACATTGTCCAGCAGCACCGTGCCGCTAAGGGTGGTGCGCTGGCCGATGCTGGACCAATCATCAATAACGGTGAGACCGGGTGCATCCCGCTCCGCGATGGCATACCACGCACGGCCTTCTTCATCCACGGCCACGATTGGCACGAGGTGGGCCAGCAGAGCACCGGAAGAGTAGAATTTCTGGCCATTGACGAGGACGTGATCTCCGGCATCCGTGAACTTGGTTTCGAAATCCACCGCCCGCTTGGAGCCGAATTCCGAGAAGGCATTACCGAAACGGATGCCTTTGAGAACTTCAGCGAAAAGAAGCTTCTTGTGAGCCTCATCTCCGGTGGTGTGGATGGCCGCTACAAGGCCCAGATGGTTTTGTGTGATCTGGCCAATGGATGGATCGGCGGAGGAAATGATCTGAATCACCTTGGAGAGGGTGGCGTAGGAAACTTCCGGGCCGCCGTATTGTTTCGGCACATTGATGGACCACAGGCCGCTCTGGGAATAGGCGTCCAGTTCCTTCACCGGCCAGCGGCGTTCACGGTCACGGAGTGAGGCTTCTTTGGCGAATTCCTTGGCCAGAGCGTGCGCGATTTCGATGGCTTCCGCATCGGTCTTGATAATGTGGGCTGGCTCTGTGGGACGGGCCACACCGGGCACTCCCTGTGGATGTTTGGCGCTTTTCGGTGCTTCTTGGATGGCGTTGCTCATGGTTTTACAGGTTTGTGTGTTAGAATGGTTCAGGAAAGGATCGCGATCTTGCGCTTAAGGCGTTCCCAGAGGGCCACGAGGCCATTCGGCTCCGCGATAAGGAAGAGGATGATGAGAACTCCCAGGACGATGCGTTGACTCATTTCCAGCACGCCGGAATTGAAGACATCTCCCAGCAGGAAGCTCCCCAGGCGGGAGAGGAGAAGGGGGAAGATCACGATCAATCCCGCACCGAAGAAGGAGCCACGGATGGTGGCCAGCCCGCCGATGATGATGATGAAAACAATCTGAAACGAGCGATCGAGATTGAATCCGCCGGATTCCACCGTGCGGAGGTAGGCGAAGGCCCACAGCGCCCCGGCAATTCCGATGATGAAGGAAGATAGACCAAAGGCCAACAGCTTGGTCCTGAGGACCGGCACACCGATGACCCGTGCAGCCAGCTCATGATCCCGGACTGCTATGAAATGATGGCCCGTCTGCGTGCTGACCAGTCTCCAGGAAAGTGCGGTTAAAATGATGACGATGGTAAGCGTGAAGAGATACCTGCCCACTGCGCTATCAAATGAGATGCCTAATACCGTGAGGGGTGGTGCATCAATAACGCCGGACGGGCTGTTGTTTGAAAACCAGCCGAATTTGGTCAGCGCCCACTGGACGAAGAACTGGATGGCGAGTGTGGAAATGGCCAAGTAGAAGCCTTTCAACCGCAGGCTGGGGAGACCGAAGACAATTCCTATCAGTGCGGCAGAGAGACCAGCCAGCAGAATACTCCCGGCCAGTGGTAGACCAGGGATTCGGAGATTAAAATTAAACGCGGCAAAGGCACCTACGGCCATGAAAGCGGCTGAACCTAGCGAAAGCTGCCCGGTGTAGCCGGTGAGAATGTTCAGCCCCACTCCTGCCAGGGAAAGGACAAGGAAGGGTGTGAGCAGCGCATCGAAGACATACGTGCCGGAGAGGAAGGGCACCACACCGTAGGCGATGGCCAATGTAAGCAGTGGCGGGATCCAGGGATGGCTCCGCAATGAGAAGGTAGGACGGGAAAGTGAGGTCATGGAATCAAGCGCGTTCGATCAGTTTTTGGCCAAACAATCCGGCAGGGCGGATGAGCAGGAAGGCGAGGGCGATGACGTAGGCAAACCACGTCTCAATGCCGCCGCCGAAGTAGGGACCGATGTAAACTTCTGATAGTTTCTCCAGTGCTCCAATCAGCAGACCACCCACGATCACTCCGAGAATGGAATCGAACCCACCGAGGATCAGCACCGGCAGCGCCTTGAGGACGACCAGCGAGAGGGAAAACTGAACGCCCAGCCGCGCTCCCCACAGCAGCCCGGCTACCAGGGAGATGAGTCCTGCCGCAGCCCAGACGGAGCCCCAGATGCGTGGCAGTTTCAGCCCCACCGTGAGTGCTGCCAGAGTATCATCGGCCGCTGCCCGGAAGGATAACCCGATGCGGGTGTAGCGGAAAAACGCAGTGAGCAGGATGACGATGGTGCCTGAGATGCCAGCAGCGATGAGATCGAACTTACTGATCAACATCCCGGAAACCTCCAGAGGTGTGTCATCGATGCCCAGTTCCAGTCCATGCACCTGTGCTCCCCACAGGAGCTGGGCACCGCCCTCGATGATGTAGGACAACCCCAGCGTGGCCATGAACAGGGTGATGGGAGCCTGGTTTACCAGAGGCCGCAGCACTGCCCTCTCGATGGTCAGACCGAGCAGGGTCATGAGCAGGAAGGTAGCGAGAAGCGCCAGCGGAAAGGAGACTCCGCGCTCCAGCAGGCTAACAAAAGTGAGTGCTGCGAAAAGCACCATCGATCCTTGGGCGAAGTTGAAAACTCCAGAAGTCTTATAAACGAGCACGAAGCCAATCGCCACGAGAGAATACATCACTCCTGCCAGTAATCCTCCGACGAGGACTTCATTGAAAAACAGCCAATCAAAATCAGACATGGGAAATAATTTGTTAGTTCTTCTCTTCGTGGGCCACGCCCATGTAGGCATCGATCACTGCCTGATTGCTCTTGATTTCATTTGGTGTGCCATCAGCGATCTTGATGCCGTAATCGAGGACTACCACCCGGTCCGAGAGTCCCATCACCACGCCGATGTCGTGCTCGATGAGAATCACCGTGGTGCCGAATTCATCGCGGGCGGCGCGGATGAAACGCGTCATTTCCTGTTTTTCCGTAGGAGTCATGCCCGCCATCGGCTCGTCCAGCAGCAGGATCCGTGGTTCCGCCACCAGAGCCCGCGCCAGCTCCACCCGTTTCTGAATACCGTAAGGAAGCGTGCCGATCAAACGATCCCGTGATGCCCGCAGGTCTAGAAAATCGATGATTTTTTCCGTGCGGCTGTAGGCGTCCAGTTGTTCGCCGCGGACGCGCCCAATGCCAGCGAGCTGTTCTACAAAAGTAGCGCGGTTCGTTTTCACCCTGGCGATGGCGATGTTCTGGAAAACCGTCAGCCCCTTGAAGAGGGCGAGATTTTGAAAAGTGCGGGAGATGCCCAACCGCGCCAGCTTTTGCGTAGGCACGCGCTTGAAGGATTTTCCAGCAAGGTGGATGCGGCCTTGGTTCGGCTGATAGATGCCGCTGATCAAATTGATGAGGGAACTTTTCCCCGCGCCATTTGGCCCGATGATTGCGGCGATTTCTCCGTGGCTAATTTGAAAACTGACGTTGGTGATGGCTTTTACTCCGCCGAAGGACAGCGTGATGTCTTCCAGTCTCAGTGCCACAGAAGAGTCGGTATTCTTCCAAGCGTGTTCTGCGGAATCCACGGTTTTCCGGAATTTTTCGGAAATGCGGCCCGGCAGAGTGAGGGTAGGTGCCCGGAATGTGGGCGATTGGACAATTTCCTGACTCATGACAAAGAGGGGTGTGAAGTGAAAGACATCACGCTGTTGGGAATGTGTTGTTCAGTTAGAATCCAACGGAGACATTGAACGTGAACAGGTGTTCGTCATCGTGGCCCTTGATCGGCTCCAGCGTATCTCCCAGCTTGTAGTAGAGGTAGCCGAGGGAGGTGGTCCATTTTCCATAGGCTGGATTGATGAAGCCGAGTGTGGTGGAAAGCTGCGGGCCAGCGGCAACATAGCCGAAGGTCTCACCACCGTAGAATTCATTGCCCAGGCCCGCTTTGACGAGGAAGGCAACATTCAGTGGCGACTGGCTGTCCTTGAAGAATGTGTAGTTCGGCCTGATGCCAGGTTCCACATACCAAGAGTTTTTCCCAATACCGGTCGGTGCATCGCCTCCCAGATCACGGAGGGCGATGACGTAAGGTTTGATGGAGAAATTATCTCCCAGCAGGCCGCTGTCATCGTAGGAAAGTGTGGCATTCCACCAGTGGCCATCGCCATAGGCATCGGCAGGGCTGGTCCATTCATTATAGAAGGTGCTCAGCGTCCAGCGTTTGGCGAAGGTGACGGAACCTCCGAGACCGAAATCCAATTCTGTAAAACGACTGCCTTTGTTGCCATCTCCGGCGATGTCCGTATCGGAGCTGATATCAGACCACAGGCCGAAGTTGAGCGATGCGGAATTGATGAAGCCCTGGCCTTCATACACCTTCGCGTTCAGGTTCAGATAGGGCTGGAATGTCACACCGTCGTCCTGCACGACGATGCCACGGGTATTGTATTGATTGGCTACAGTGACTCCCAGTTCACCGCTGAAAATGGATTTCAGGGTAGGTTGCAAGGGAGATTCCTGCTCTGTTCCGGCAAATACGCTGGAAGCTCCCAGTAAGGCGAAAGCGGCAAGATGAGGGATGTGTTTATAAGACATGATGGGTAATGGGATGGATAAGGGAGGTGGATCCGGCCGGAGAATCCGGGCGCAGGGTTCCGTTACATGGTATGAACCTCCGGACGATCCGGTCGGTCAGGCTCTTCCACTGCCGGTCATCACTGGACCTGGTGAGTGTGGGAGGATTGAACGTAGAAAGTCCTATTCCTACTTTTCAATGTGCATTAAGAATAGCAATTGTCGTGCCAATCTCGTAAAGTCATGAAAATCAACAGTTTGAGTATCTTGCTAAATTAACTAATGATGAATTTGAGGCAGGAGTGTCTAACTTGTGCTGCGACAGCAACAGTTCTGTAGTCGCCAACTCGCTTCACGGGATGTGTCCGAAAACGGGAAATAGGAACTTCCCGGCTTTTCCGAAAACTACACCTTGAACAATCCACCACGTTTTCCACCCAGAACGGCTGCTCCCATGATGGCGATTGATAGAAAAACCATCGACCACACACCCAGTGCGGCTGCCAGCTCGGCGCCATTGCCCAGAGTGCTGAGGAGGATGTAAATTGCCTTGGTGATCGGGAAATGCTGGGCCTGTTGGGCGAGGATGAGACTGTCGCTCACCTCCAGCATGGCAAAGGCAAACGCAAGGATGGCACCGGCGGCCAAATTAGCCCCGATGAGAGGAATGGCCACTCGGGCGAGCATGCGGGCGGGAGTAGCCCCTAGGGATTTTGCGGCTTCCTCCAGCGCGGGATTGCTTTGCTGAAGACCCGCCACAGCGGAACGAACAATGTAAGGCAGACGCCGGATGGCATAGGCGATCGCCAATAGAAAAAACGGGCCGCCTTCCGCACCTATCAGAAAATGGAATGCTTTTCCTTCCTGGGAAAGCGCCAGATAGCCGAATGCCATCACCAGCCCAGGCACAGCCAGGGGCAACATGACGAGAGCATCCAGCGTACCACGGAATTTCAGATCGGAACGCACCACCACCCATGCGACACAGAGGCCGATCACCAATGCCAGCAGGGTGGCGCATCCGGCATAGAGCAGGCTGTTCTGGATGGATGGAACGACGAGTCCATTTCCCAATGCCTCAATGTAATGGTGCAAGGTGAACGTATCCGGAAGAATCGTCCCATACCATCGGCGGGCGAGAGAAAGCAGCACCACGCCCGCATGGGGAATGGCGGCTAACAAAAATACACCCAGAAACGCTCCGCCACACGCGAGGGACCTCCACCCTGTGAGTTGCACACCATGGCTCCTTCCCTTCGGGCGCGGTGCCGTGCCCAGTGGAGAGCGGCCCAATACTACCTTGGAAATCGAGAAAACCACCGCAGCCACGATCATCAGGATCGCCGTCAGCGCATAGGGGATTGGGTTTTTATCCAGACCCTTGATACCATCAAAAATCTGCACAGGAGCCACACGCGCGTAATCGAAAACCAATGGCACCCCCAACTCCGTGAAGGCCCAGATGAATACCAGCGAGGAACCGGCGAACACTCCGGGCATGGACAGAGGCAGGGTAATGCGGAAAAATCGCTTCCATGGAGGGCAGCCCAGATTTTCCGCTGCCTGCTCCATCGCCGGATCCAGATTGGAAAGTGCGGCGGCGATATTCATGTAGAGAATCGGATAGAGATGTAGCGCGTTCATTACCACGATCCCGGCGAAGCGGCCATGAGCCAGCCAATCGTAGGGCTGCACCGCATTCATCAGTTGGAAATGGATGAGCAGGGCATTGAGTGCGCCATTACTGCCTAACATTTGCTTGATCCCCACCGCACCCACGAAGGGTGGGAGGATCATCGGTGCCAGGATCAGCATGCTCAGCGCCTTTTTTCCTGTGAACTCATAGCGATGACTGAACAGCGCGAGAGGAAAGGCTACCAGCAGGGTGGCCAGTGTGCTGAAAATTCCCAATGCAAAGGCATTCCAGAGACCCTCCCGGTAGATCGGATTCCGGAAGACGAATGCGATGAACTCCAAGGTGAAAAACGAACTGCCATTCTCCCGTGTGCCTTCAAACGCCTGTCTCACCACCATCCCTGCCGGGTAGAGAAAGAAGACAGCGAAAAACAGGCAAACTGCGAAAACGATGAACAGGGCCGGGATTCGTTTCATGGCGGGAGGTGAGAGGTTTTTGCCATCTGCTCGGCCTTGCGGTAATTCGCCCTGAATTGTTCGCCCAATTGTGCCGCACGTTCTGCCGCCTGAATCGAATCATTGCCATCCAGCAACGGGTCGCCCTTGCCACCGATGGCGTAGGGAAGGGGAGAGGTGTCCAAAAAAACGGCCAGCGCATCCGGCGGCATCCCTGCGTCGCGCAGCGCCAGCCAGGCGTTTTTCATTTCCTCATGGGAATCGATACACATGATCTTCACCAGTTGGCGAATAGTGTTGAAGGAGGGTCCTGTTAGGTCCCGCTGGTAATTGAAATTTCCCGGATCTGCGTAGGGCTGTACGTCCGGCATGGTGGAGATGGCCAGTCGTTCTTGAGTATATAGATCTTTCCTGATCGGCATGCGGTGGAGCGCGCGGGATTGCGGACCATGGGGAGTGCCTGGTTTTCCAAACCACAATTGCTGCGCCGCTGAGGTCAGACAGTAGCTGACAAATGCCTGCGCCACCTGCGGATGCGGCGCTCCTTTCAGCACCGCGATGGGATCTCCGCTTAAGGTCGTACCCCCACGCGGTGCACACCACTCCAGGCGCGGCCTGCCATCTCGAGTGGTAAGCTCACCATAAGAGCGGCCATAGAAATCAATGCACATCCCCGCAGCCGCATCTCCCATGCTCACATCGTGAGGAATTTTGGAGGCACTATCCGTGAAGTAGCGTGAATTTGCCGCCAGCTTTTGGACGAGCTGTAGGCCTGTGGACCATCCCTCCTCCAGTGTGGCATCGCTTTTCCCGGATCGTGCGATCACCCGCTGCATTTCAGACTGGATGATGAGTTCAAAGGCACGTGCCACGGAGCCACTCTTTGTCGGATCTGCCAGAGCCAGTTGCCCGGCATAGCGCGGATCGCCCAGATCGATCCATTGGGCAGGGCGGGGGAGCTTCAATCTCTGGATTACATCCGGATTATAACAGATTCCAAACTGTGACATGCATACAGCTATCCAATTACGCTCCGCACCATAATAACGTTCTCCGGTGAATGTCTGAGGGATCACAGCCGGATCGGAAAACAGCTCCGGTTCCTTCTTGAAAACGTCCAGTTCCATGAAGCGGCCTTTTTTCGCCTGCCCGGAAAAGTCCGGCTCGCCCCCGCCGAAAAACAAATCCACACCCATGCCTTCCCGGCCGGCCTCCCTGGCTGCCTTGTATCCGGCATCCAGCACCATACGAATCTCCGAGGTGCCCCCCGGCGTCCGCCAATCGACATACACCGAGCGTCCGGTTTGCTGTTTCCAGTAGGCTGCAAACGCTTCCCCGAATTCCTGGCGGATCGATTCATTGTGAGGTGTGAGAATCACCAGACGATCTTGGGCGCTGTTAGGGTTGGCGGTAGAGGAGATCCTCCGCATGGAAATGGGCACCACCACCATCAATGCCAGCAGTCCCATAATGATGAGGAAGCGGAGTTTCATAAGATTTACCTCAGATTTTCAATACCACCACATCCTCATGTCGTACGGTGAGAAAAACGGTGCTTTCGCCGATGTCACGGATCAGGTGCGGATTCATCTCCACCACTTGCTGTCGGCCCGAGGTTGTCTCCACGCAATACTGGATGCGCTGCCCCAGATAACTGCGATCCACGATTTTTCCCAAAATGGCGCCTTCGCTGGATTGGGATTTCAACTGCCACGCCTCGGGACGGATGGAAAGTTGCACTGCCTCGCCAGCCCCCGGTTTCCAATTGGGATGGCTGATGCGCCCGGCGATCACCCCCGCAGCAGTTCTCACCTGTGCTCGTCCCGCCAGGCTTTCCATCACTTCACCATGCAGGAGATTCGTCTCCCCAATGAAATGCGCCACGTGTGCATTCGCAGGCGAACGGTAGATTTGCTCAGGCGTCCCGATCTGGCCAATCCTGCCTTGGTTTAAAATCGCCAATCGATCCGCCATCGCCAGCGCCTCCTCCTGATCGTGCGTCACATAGATTCCGGTAAGAC